>Ga0228535_1000130_pt1 | contig 240174 bp, 236 predicted proteins | sample SJ1metagenome_FD_168457 | JGI IMG/M metagenome (GOLD analysis project Ga0228535, IMG submission 168457) | Enriched culture of PCE-dechlorinating microbial communities from Ithaca, New York, USA - SJ1 | ecosystem: Engineered > Modeled > Simulated communities (microbial... > Unclassified...
ATACCGTCCGGCCCCGATGCTGGTGAAGCTGGTGCGCGCGGGGCGCTTCGGCCGCAAATCCGGCAAGGGCGTGTTCGATTACACCAAGAAATAGCAGACCGGGTACAGGGTCCCGGGTACAGGGTACAGGGTGAAGACCTTCTTCCCGCGTCTTTCCCTGGCCCCTGACCCCTGAACCCTGGCCCCTGGCGCGCGAAGCGCTCCGCTTCGCGCCGGAGAGGGAGGACAGAGATGAACGTGAAGCTTTCCGAAGAACTGAGGATGTTGAAGGAGATGGCGTACAAGTTCGCCCTGGCGGAGTTCACGCCTCTCATCCGCGAGTGCGACGAGCACGAGAAGTACACCCCCGAGATCCGCAAAAAGGCGGCCGAGAACGGCCTCGTGGGAGCCTGGATCCCCGAAGCCTACGGCGGAGCCGGGGCGGGCATCCTGGGCAACGCCGTCATCACCGAGGAGCTCTCCAAGATCGACATGGGGATCGGCCTCAACGTCGTGGCGGCCTGCTTCGGCTGCGAATCGATCTTCCAGTACGGCTCGGAGGAGCAGAAGAAGAAGTGGCTGCCCCCGGTCTGCGCGGGCGAGATGGTCAGCGCGGGGGCCTTCACGGAGCCCAACGCGGGCACCGACGTGGCGGGCTACAAGACGAGGGCCGTGAAGCAGGGCGATCGGTACGTCATCAACGGCAACAAGATGTTCATCACCAACGGCACCGTCTGCAACTTCATGGTCGCCCAGTGCATCACCAACCCCGACGAGAAGAAGCACAACAGCTTCAGCCTCATCATCGTGCCCGCCGACACCCCCGGGGTGACGCGCAACAAGATCCGGGGCAAGATGGGCATCCGCTCGAGCGACACGGCCGAGATCGCCTTCGAGGACGTGAAGGTCCCCGTGACGAACCTGGTCGGCAAGGAAGGCAAGGGGTTCTACGAGCTCATGCACTTCTTCGACACGACGCGGGTCATGGTCTCGGCGCAGGGCCTGGGCCTCTCCGAGGCGTGCCTGGAGGCCTCGGTGAAATACTGCAAGGAGCGGACGGCCTTCGGCTCCCCCCTGGGCTCCTACCAGCTCACCCAGAAGAAGCTCGCCGAGATGGCGATCATGATCGAGGCGCTGCGGGGCCTCGTGTACCAGTCGGCCGCCCTCATCGACGAGGGCACGCCGGATTACACGCTGGCCGCCATGGCGAAGTTCTACAGCGGCCAGACGGCCGTCTTCTGCGCCAACTACGCCGTCGAGCTCCACGGGGGCTACGGCTACATCGACGAGTACGCCTGCCAGAAGTGGTACCGCGACGCCAAGATCCTGGAGCTCTACGAGGGGACCAAGGAGGCGGAGATCATGACGATCGGCCGGTACCTGCAGGCCCGGTAACCCCCGCGAACGACGGCCGTCGAGCCGTCGGCCCGCCGGGAAGCAGGGGACGGCCTGCATCCCGGCGGGTAATTCCCGATGCCGTTTCACGAAAGGAGGGTCTTTCGAACATGGCAGATTCCTGGAAACCCCTGCAGCAGCAGGAGATGAAGCACTACGAGGCCATCAACAAGAAAAATCTCGAATTCCTGATGAACCGCTACAACAAGGTCAATCGCTGGGTTATCGCCGACATGATCCGCCGCAGCGCCTACCGCTACCCCGACAAGCCGGCGCTCATCTTCAAGGACCGCACGCTCACCTACTCGCAGCTCGAGGCGGACTGCAACCGCGTGGCCAACGCCCTGGCGGACTTCGGCGTCGAAAAGTACGACCGCGTGGCCATCCTCGCCCACAACACGCTGGACCACGTCCTGACCTGGATCGGCTGCGCCAAGATCGGCGCCGTCTACCTGGCCATCAACTACCTGTTGCGGGGCAAGGACATCGCCTACTGCATCAACCACTCGGAGAGCACCGTGTTCATCGTCGAGGACTCCCTGTTCGATCTCGTCAAGGACGTGCTGGAGGACATGCCCACGGTGAAGACCTGGATCTGGTCGAAGCAGGGGGCGGGAAAGCCCGCGGCCGACGGGCGTTTCCTCGACTTCGAGAGCTGGTACGCGAAATACCCGGCCGCCGAGCCCGACACGATCCTGCATATCGAGGAGCCCTGCCAGATGACCTACACGAGCGGCACCGAGTCGCTCCCCAAGGGGGTCATCATTTCGAACCAGGCCCTCATGGCCCAGTACATGGGCGCCATTGTCGACGGCCAGTACGACGAGACGGACGTCAACGTCAACGCCCTGCCCATTTACCACTGCGCCCAGCGCGACGTATTCATGAACCCGGTCTTCTGGGTCGGCGGCACCAACGTCCTCATCCTGCCCGACATCGGGCAGATTCTGAAGAGCCTGGCGGAGTACAAGGCCACCATGTTCTTCGCGCCGCCCACGGTGTGGATCGGCATGCTGAGGCACCCGGACCTGAAGAAGTACGACCTCTCGCACCTCAAGAAGTGCTACTACGGGGCCTCCATCATGCCCGTGGAGATCCTGAAGGAGATCATGGAAAAGTTCCCGGGCACGGGGATATGGAACTACTACGGCCAGACGGAGCTGGCGCCCTACCACACGGTCCTCAAGGCCAAGGACGCACTCCGGAAACTGGGCTCGGCCGGCATGGGTGGTCTCAACATGGAGACGCGCCTGGAGGACGACGCGTACAACCCCATCGCGCAGCCCGGCGTGCCCGGCGAGATCTGCGGCAAGGGGCCTCACGCCCTCATCATGTACTTCAAGGACCCCGTCAAGACCGAGGAGGCCATGAAGGGCGGCTGGTTCCACTCGGGCGACATCGGGGTCATGGACGAGGACCGCTACATCACGGTGGCCGACCGCAAGAAGGACATGATCAAGACGGGCGGCGAAAACGTGCCCACCCGCGAGGTCGAGGAGGCCATCTACCTCGATCCCCGCGTCCAGGAAGTGGCCGTTATCGGGCTTCCCGACCCGAAGTGGGTCGAGAAGGTGACGGCCGTCATCGTGCCGAAGGCGGGGCAGACGATCACCGAGGAGGAGATCTTCGCCCACTGCCGCAAGGAGCTGGCAGCCTTCAAGTGCCCGAAGAAGGTTCTCTTCGTCGACGCCCTGCCCAAGACGCCCACGGGCAAGATCCTCAAGCGGGAACTGCGGCAGATGTACAAATAAAAGACAGGGGCAAGGGTTCAGGGGTCAGGGTACAGGGTATCGTAAAAAGATGGAAGTTAAGAAGATAGGAAGTTAGGAAGAGCGGAGTGTCCCACAGCTGACCATCACGTGAGGGCTTGGCCGAACTTCTCAGCTTCCCAACTTCACAGCTTCATCTTTTCTGGACCCTGGACCCTGGACCCTTTACCCTGGACCCTCAATTGCTTCCGGCGCCTCGCGCCATGGAGGGAGAAACCATGAAAGACGTTGTCATCGTATCGGCCTGCCGGACGGCCATCGGCGTATTCGGCGGCACCCTGAAGGATTCGAACTGCGCCGCGCTCGCGAGCGTGGTGATGAAGGAGGCGGTCAAGCGGGCGGGCATCGACGCGGCCTCGATCAGCGATGTCCGCTTCGGAAACTGCATGGAACCCGTCGACGCCCTGAACGTGGCCCGCATCGGGGCGCTCCTGGCGGGAATCCCGGACACGGTGCCGGCGGTCACCATCAATCGGGTCTGCATCTCCGGGATGGAAGCGGCCATTTCCGGTGCGGCCATGATCCAGGCGGGCATGGCGGACATCATCCTGGCCGGCGGCACCGAGCACATGTCGGGCTGCTCCTACTCCGTCCCGAAGGCGCGCTGGGGCTGCCGGCTCCAGGACACGGTGTTCGTGGACGACATGATCCACCGCCTGCACGCCGGGTCTTTCCTCGTGCCGGGGCCCGAGAACGGGCCCGTCAAGGACGGCCCCATCATCGATCGATACCGGGGCAAACCTTACATTATGGGCATCACGGCGGAGCTGATCGCCCAGATGTACAACATCAGCAGGCAGGAGATGGACGAGGTGGCCCTGCGCAGCCACAACAACGTGGAGCGGGCCACCCAGGAAGGGGACTTCAGGGAGGAAATCGTCCCCGTCGAGCTCCCCCAGAAGAAAGGCAAGCCGCCGCTGATCTTCGACAAGGACGAGCACTTCCGCCCGAAGCTCACCATGGAGCAGCTCGCGGCCCTGCCCCCGGGCTTCTTCCCCAAGATCGGCAAGGTGACCGCGGGGAACGCCTCGGGAATCAACGACGGGGCGAGCGCCATGATCCTCATGTCCGCCGAGAAGGCAAAAGAGCTGGGGCTGAAGCCCCTCGCGAAGATCAAGGCCGTGGGCTACGGCGGCTGCCATCCCTCCGTGATGGGCCTGAGCCCCGCGCCGGCGGTGCGGGACCTCATGAGACGCTCCGGCCTCAAGCTGGCCGACTTCGAACTGATGGAGGTCAACGAGGCCTTCGCGGCGCAGTACCTCGGCGTGGAGAAGGAGCTGGGCCTGAACCGCGAGATCACCAACGTGAACGGCTCGGGCATCGGGCTGGGCCACCCGGTGGGATCGACGGGGTGCCGGATCATGGTGACGCTGATCCACGCCATGAAGAAGCGCGGCAAGACGCTGGGCCTGGCCACGCTCTGCGGCGGGGGCGGCGTGTCCATTGCAACGGCCATCGAGATGATGTAGACATCAAGAGGCCCCCCGCATGTGAACCGGCGGGGGGCCTTTCCATTGACCCGGGATCCCCCTTGACCGGCGCCGCCGGCGGGAGGAGACAGCGAGATGACGGGTTCTTCAGGGCTTCGGGCAGGTCCAGAAGCCCACGCTGGTCCAGATGACTTTCATCGTAGGGTCGAGAGCGCGCGAGGCGTCCTGGATGTTGTCCAGGGTGCCGCAGACGATCTCCGGCTTCGCCGCCTTTTTCGTTTTGTTTTTCATTTCCTTTGCCTTCATGTCTATCTCCTTTCCGAAGACAGACCCCTGTGAACGCTTCCCTTGTACCACACCCCCCCGCCGGACGCCGTAGGACCGGTGCTGTTTTTTTTATCGGACGGCGTCCTATGCATCGAACCGGTTTTTCGAGGATAAGCGCCCTTGACTCCGCGCTCCTTCCGTACTACAGTTTCCGCGGACTGTAGGGGGACCATCCATGGGGGGCTTCTTCGACTTCGGCAAGACCCTGATCATCATCGGCCTCGTCATCGCCATCGTGGGCGTCCTGATCGTCATGGGCGGCAAGATCCCCTGGATCGGTCGCCTGCCCGGCGACTTCACCGTCAAGGGCGAGAAGTTCACCTTCTACTTCCCCCTGGCCACGAGCATCCTCATCAGCGTCGTCCTGTCGCTCATCTTCTGGTTCATCGGTCGGAGATAACGCCTGTTCGGTTTACCGATTGTGACGAGCGGTCTGGCGCGGAGGCTTCGCCTGCGCGAATGCGCATCCGGAATGCGCTCCTCCACGGCCCTCGCCGGATGGGCAAAAGCCTACCAGGGTCACGTCAGACATGGCGTCGTCGCTTTCCGATGTCAAGTCTTGCTCATACTATTTTCGTATCCCGGAAAATATAAATACTTGACATTCCATGCTTTCTTCAGATAGCAGAGTAATCAGGACGAGGCGTTTCCCAGGTTTTTCCATGGTATCCGTTGGATCTCTACAGGTCTGAACCCCGGATCGGTTTTCTCGATTCACCTCCACGCGGAAGCAAGAACGTTCCCCGGCGCATTCGCCGGGAACAACGACCCGCAGAAAGAGAAGCCACATCACCGGCCCTTCATGCAGGGCCGAACAAGGAACGCGTGTCTTCTTTCTGCAGCAAAAGTCGGCATTCCCGGTGACGGGGAGGTCACGATGAAGAAACTCCCGGTTCCGTTTCTCGTTCTTCTCTTTGCGATGACAACGAGTGTCGCTGTCGCGCAGGACATGGGAATCGTCACGGGCAGCAAGAGAGACACCTATTATCAGTTCGGGTTGAACATGTCGGAGCTGGCGAAGCAGCGGGGCATCCAATTGAGGGTGGACGAGTCTCAAGGTTCGGTGCAGAACGTGTTTGCGGTCTTCAAGGCCCCCGAGACCCGGATGGGGATCGTCCGGTCGGACGTACCGGCCTTTGTCGCCAAGATCCAGACCGGTCCCGCCCTGCAAGGGACATTCTCCAAGATCGTCCACGACAATATCGCATGGCTGAGAGAGAACGGCCATTCGAAGTGGAAAACGGCGGATCTGAACGCGCAGCGTCAACCCCGTCCTCGATGCAATCAAGAAGATGTTCTCTGAATGAAGACCCGCGATGCATGCGTGAAGGCCTGATCGGCACCGCTGTCCCGCGGACGAGGATCGAGAGAGATGGAGAGCCTCTGTCTGAACCATTTCGGGTTGAAAGAGAAGCCCTTTAAAGCAGGGTACGACCCGGATTTCTTGTGGCTCAGTGCGAGTCGTAAGGCAGCCCTCGACGCACTGGCACGCGGCGTTCTCGAGGAGAGCGGGCTCAGCATCGTCACCGGGGATGCCGGCACGGGAAAGACCACCGTGGCAAACGCACTGCTCGGCGAGCTCAGCGGCTGCGCCGTCGCTACCCGGGTCACCTATCCCGACGTCGAGGGGCTCGACTTTTTGAAGCTGATCGCGAAAGCCTGCGGCCTCGGTGGCGGCCCCCGGAGCCGCGAGGCCTTCGTGGAACAGTTCACCTCCTTTCTGCACAGCTCCTACCTGTCGGGCAGGCGGGTCGTGCTGATCATCGACGAAGCCCAGAGGTTGCCGCCCGAATGCATGGACGTGCTGCTCCGCCTCTCCGGCATCCGGGAGAACGGCTCACAGCTCCTGAAGCTCGTCCTGGTGGGGCAGCCGAGCCTGGAGGAAATGCTGGCACAGGCGCAGGGAGGAGAGCCGGAACGGCAGATCGCACGCAGCCACAAGGTGGAAAAGCTGACGCAGGGGGAGGCCGCCCAGTACATCGCTCACCGGCTGCGCGCCGCCGGATGCGAGAAAGAGCTCTTTTCGACCAGGGCCGTGCAAGAGGTGTTCGCCGTATCCAGAGGGATCCCCGCCCTGATCAACATGGTCAGCGATCTCTGTCTCTCCAGGACGTTCACCAAGGGGGAGAGCACGGTCCGTCCCGAAACCGTCAAGGAGTGCGTGAAACTGCTCCGCCTGCCGGACGAGAAAGCGGAACCGGTGACAGAGCCGGCGCCGATGGCCCGGGAAACGGACCTGGCCGTGCAACCCGCGCCGAGCAAACCGATGACGGACAGGATCCGGGAGAGAATCGCGGGAATGCCGACGTGGGCCCGGACTGCCTTCGCCTCTGCGATCGCCTTTCTGGTCGTTTCGATCGGAATGACCCTCGCGATGTTGCCGGGCACCCCGCCCGACACACGGCATGAAGAAGGAAAGAAAGACGCCGAACCTGCGGCAGGCGACAGGATCCGAAGGACGACATCTCCTCCGGGGCAAGCGAGTTCAGACGCCCCCGCGCAGTTGAACGCTCCCGGGGTCGCCCAGCAAGGGGGAAGCACTCCGGTCACGAGGACCCGGAAGGGTTCGAGGAAATCGACGGAACAGGCGCGGCAATCCACGGGCGAACGGTTGCAGGACCGCGACGCACCGACCGACGGCGGGGGGCAAGGCACGTCAGCAGACAGCGGGGGTTCTGCGAGAAGGGAGCCGGCGAGGCCCGGCGCGCAGGACGTGGAGTCGGGCAGGGTCATCGACTGGCTGATCAAGAAGCGTGCGGAGCAGAAATAGCCCTGTTTCAGGGCCTCCCATGAATGCCGCTGCGCAGCGAAAGCGGGGATCTCCGCGTTTCGGGCCGCGAGCATCCCCCGCCGTGTGATCCTGCCGCGCATCTTCCGGTTCATCGGAAAAAGATAGGGTTCAGGATCAAGGGTCCCGGGTACAGTTTCTGGGGTCTAGGGTATAGGGTCCAGGAAAAGATGAAGCTGTGAAGTTGGGAAGCTGAGAAGTTCGGCAAAGCCCTCACGTGATGGACTGCTGTGGGACACTCCGCGCTTCCTAACTTCCTATCTTCTTAACTTCCATCTTTTCACGAACCCCGAGCCCCTTCTTCCTAGCCCTGTACCCTGTATCCCGCTATCCCCAGAGCACCAGCCCCGTCTCCTGCTTGCCGGCCAGGTTGCGGTTCCAGGGCAGCACGCGCACGCCGTAGAGGTGGGGGCCGTTTTCCTTCACGATGTAGACGCCCGTGAAGCTGAGGATCCCCGAGGCGTCCTTGCCCATCAGCGTCAGCGGCACGCAATCGGGCTCGCCGATGAACTCCTGCCCGTCCCGCCTCCCGATGACCAGTTCGGCGAGCACCTCCTCGGGCTCGAGCTTCCCCGGGTCGACCCGGACGCTCACGACGAAGGGGTTGCCCACGAAGACGCAGTCGCCCGTGATCCCCTCGACGCTCACCTCGAGCAGGCGCGTGGCGGAAAATCGCATGGGGACCTTACGCTTCCAGTCGGCCACGTCCTTCGCCAGGCGGAACCCGTCTTTCACGAGATCCAGCTCCCGTTCGGCCGCGGGGATGTACATCTTGGCGTAGTACTCCAGGAGCATCCGCTCCGTGTTGAACTGGGGAACCAGCGTTTCCATGGACCGCTTCGCCATGCGGATCCACTTCTGGGGGATCCCCGAGGGATCGCGGTCGTAAAAGAGCGGCGCCGTCGACTCCTCCAGAAGGGCGAAGAGCGCGTTGGCGTCGGCCTCGTCGGAAACGGGAATCTCCTCCGCGAGGTCCCGCACGACGGGACCGATCACCCAGCCGTTCGTGCCGTCGTAGCCCTCGGCCCACCAGCCGTCGGAGACGCTCAGGTTGATCGCCCCGTTGATGGCCACCTTCATGCCGCTCGTGCCGCTCGCCTCCAGCGGGCGGCGGGGGTTGTTGAGCCAGACGTCGACGCCCTGGACGAGGTAACGCGCCGACTCGATGCCGTAGTCCTCGATGAAGAAGACCTTGCCCCGGAAACGCTCGTTGCGCGTCATCTCGATGACCTTGCGGACCAGGTCCTTGCCCATTTGGTCGTTGGGGTGGGCCTTGCCGGCGAACACGATGTGCACGGGCCGCGTCTCGCTGGCGAGGACCCTCTCGAGCCTCTCGAGGTCGGAGAAGAGCAGGTCGGCCCGCTTGTAGGGCGCGAACCGCCTCGCGAAGCCGATCCAGAGCGCCGCGGGGTTCATCCGCCCCAGCACCTCCTCTCGCCAGGTCTTGGAGTACCCGTAAGCCACCCAGTGGCGCGAGATGTGCTCGCGCAGGTAGTTGACCAGGTTCTGCTTGAGCTCGTAGCGCACCCGCCAGAAGACGGAATCCGGGATGTTGTGGACCCGCTTCCAGCGCCTGGGGTCGCCGATGCTGCGGTCCCAGTCGAGACCCAGGTAGGTGTCCAGGACCTCCTTCATCCGCGGCGCCACCCAGGACATCATGTGGACGCCGTTGGTGACGTACTGGATCGGGATGTCGGAGTCGTGAAAGCCCTTCCAGACGTCGCGCCACATGCGCCGCGCCACCGCCCCGTGGAGCCGGCTCACGGCGTTGCTGCGGTGGGCGAACTTCAGGGCGAGGTTGGTCATGAAAAAGGGCCGGTCCTCGCCGATCTCCTTGCGGCCCAGGTTCGAGAACTGCGACCAGGTGATGCCCGTGCGCTTGACGAACCCCGAGAAGTAGTACTCCATGAGGTCCTTGCTGAAGCGCTCGTTGCCCGCCTCGACGGGGGTGTGGGTCGTGAAGACGGTGCTGCCGCGGACGACTTCCTCTGCTTCGTCGAAGGAGAGCCCCTCCTCGGCCATGAGCTTGCTGACCCGCTCCAGCAGCAGGAACGCCGAGTGCCCTTCGTTGATGTGCCAGACGCGGGCCTTGATGCCGAGCTTCTCCAGCAGCCGCACGCCCCCCATGCCGAGCAGGATCTCCTGCTCGATGCGGGTGCGCTGGTCGGCCGTGTAGAGACGGTCCGTGATCTTGCGGTCCTGGGCGGTGTTGCGGGTCACGTCGGTGTCGAGCAGGTACAGCGAGATCCGCCCGACCTTCACCTCCCAGATGCAGGCATGCAGCGTGCGGCCGGGAAGTTCGATGGCGATCTGCACCTCGTTGCCGCGGTCGTCCTGGACGATCTGGAGGGGCATGTTGGAAAAATCGCTTTCCACGTACTCGGCCTGCTGGATTCCGTCCTTGTCGATCGTCTGCCGGAAGTAACCGCACTTGTAGAGAAGCCCCACGCCCACCATGGGGATGTTGAGGTCGCTTGCCGTCTTGAGCGTGTCGCCCGAGAGCACGCCGAGCCCCCCGGAGTAGATGGGCAGGCTCTCGTGGATGCCGTACTCCGTGGAGAAGTAGGCCACCGGCGCCGACCACTTGATGTTGTTGAGGCTTGCCGCGGCCTTGGTCAGGCCCCGCTCCCCCATGTAGTCGTCGAAACGCTGCAGGACGCGGGTGTAGAGGTTCATGTAGCTCTCGTTGTCGGCCGCCTCGGAGAGCCGCTCAGGGCTCACCGTCTCGAGCATGCGCACGGGGTTGTTGCCCATTTCCTCCCAGAGCTTCGGGTCGAGCAGCGAGAAGAGCTCCAAGGCCTCGCAGTTCCAGGCCCACCAGAGGTTGTAGGCCAGCTCCCGCAGGCGCACGATCTTCGACGGCAGGTTGACGACGGCCGTGAAGGTGCGGAAGTGCGGCTGGCTCGAGCCCGAGCTGGAAAAGACGTGGCGCATCTCTCCGCGCGACTCGCCAAGCCGCGCGGCGCGCGACTGGGCGCCGGCCAGGGCCCTCTCGAAGGCCCGCAGGTACTCGGGAAAGAAGGTCTCCCAGCCGGCCTTGACGGCGATCCGCCGGGCCTCGCGCCGTTCCTTCAGGATCTCCTCGTCGGTCAGGCCGACGAATTCGTTGAGGATGCCGCAGAGGCCCTCGACAATGGACGCCGTGTCGAGGCCCCGCCGCTTCAGCACCCGGATGGCCCGGTTCTCGCCCGCCGTGGCGAGCACCCAGGGGCCGAAGCCCGCCTGGTCCACGGTGACGGCGGGCACGGCGTAGGCGGCGCACTCGTGGGGGGAGTAGCCCCAGGGCTCGTAGTACGAAGGGAACACGCCCAGGTCGCAGCCCGAGAGCAGGTCGTAGTAGGCCATGTCGAACAGGCCGTCGTGGCCGTCCAGGTAGGCGGGGTTGAAGATGACGCTGACCCGGTTCTGGGGGCTGTTCTTGAGGCCCAGGCGGCTGCAGGTCTCGAGGATCGGGTCCGAGGCCTCGTAGCTCAGGCGGTGCGTCGTGATCGGGACGGCGCCGCCCTCGGGCTTGGCGGAGCCGGCCTGGAGGGACGGCACGAGGTCCATGTGGCCCCCCACGAGGCACAGCAGCGCCAGCACGCTGCGGTTTCCTGCCATCTCCCGGTCCAGCCGCCCCAGGGTCTGCAGGAAGACGTCCACGCCCTTGTTGTGGAATTCGTAGCGGCCGGAGGTCATCAGGATCTTCGTGTCCGCGGGCAGCGGCCTGCGCAGGAACTTCGCGGCGGCGGAGAGGATCCGTTCGCGCGCCCTGAGAGCCGGGCCGCGCGATTCGGCCAGGTCCGGGATGCTCGCCACGTCGAGGCCGTTGGGCGTCACCACGTCGGGGGAGCGCCCCAGGAAGTTCTTCGCCTCCAGCCCCGTGATGTCGCTCACCGTCGTGAGGCAGTCGGCCTCGCGCGCGCAGGCGGCCTCCAGGGAGTACTGGGCGGCGCAGTTGTGGGCGCCCGCCTCGCGCTGGGGCGAAATGTGCTCCATCTCGGAGTAGATGTCCATGCCCGAAGCGGCCAGCGTCCGCCCCAGGACGGTGGAGTGCAGCGTGAGAACCGTCCCCGCCTCGGGAATCTCCTTCTTCACGGCGAGCAGGCCCGCCCCGCACACCCAGTCGTGGAACTGGGCGACGGCCCGGAGCCCCTTCGGCTTGACCTTGAGGTTGTGCAGCGTCTCGATGACCTCGCCGCAGGCGTAGCCGAACATGACCCGCTCGACGTAGTCCCAGCCGCCGGAGATGGAATCGACGCCGTAATCCTCCCAGAGCTGGAACAGCAGCTGGTCCTTGTTGTACTTCTTCGTGAAGTTCACCAGGATGACCCTGGGCTCGCCCGGCACCTTCCAGCGGCCGAAGCGGCAGGGGAGGTCCTTGATCGCCGTGTTCTCCCGGATGGAGAGCCAGAAGTCGTCCTCGGTCTCCTCGAACTCCGGGTTGTTCTTCAAATCCGGCCCCAGCAGGACGTAACGGTCCCCGAAGGCCCGCTCCGTGGCGGGGATCTTGCTGCGGACGGCGGCATAGACCTCGCCGACCTGGTTGCAGGTCTCCCAGCTCACCTCGAACAGGTAGTCTTTGCGATCTGCGCTCATGGACGAACCCCCGACTTCCCTCCGATCCTGCCGGAGAAGTCTTTCAGAATATTCATGGTGTGGATATAGGCGTCGTAGGGGGAGGCGAAGGGAGTGGGAGTGCGGCCCCGAGCCCCTTCCGACAGGCCTTTCGTGCACAGGTACTCCATGTAGTCCGACGCCTGGAGCTTGCGCCACGTGTCGAGGAGCCGCCGGCTGTTTGTCCGGCGGACCGGCCCTTCCAGCGTGTAGAGGGTGTTTGCGGCGTCGCGCTGCAGCGAATTGCCCAGCAGCGCTTCCCCTCCGTGCCCGGGGGGAAACGGCCGGATCGCCGGGCCCGGCCGGCACTGAGCCGCGGCCTCGGCGGGTGTGAGAAAACGCCAGTTGCGCCGCTCGAGCAGGAGTGCGGGAACCGTCTCGAGGAAGCGAAGCACCGCCTCCCCCCGCGGTTCGCCCCCCTCCAATCCCCTGCAGTCCGTTACGAGGCTGATGACCTCGTCCCCCTCAACCCCGTCGACGAGCCGTTTCGCAAACGCCCCGGCCTCTTCAGCCACCGCGGCATGGGAGAGCGGGTCGTGCCGGGTGAGAACTGCCGGCGCCCCGCATTCCGCAGGTCGACAGGCCGCGTCCGCGCAGCAGCCGGGCATCCCGTCGGCGCCCCCGGCCAGGATCACCCGGAACCCCATGGAGCGGGCGACGCGCACCACCCTGTCGTCGCAGATGCCTTCCGTGTTCCGGAAGGCCCGGGGCATCTGCCCGAAGCGGGCCCGGATCGCGCGCCGGTGCAGGGCAACCTGGCGGCGGAATTCCGCCTCCGAGAAAAAAGAGGCCAGCGAGTGGTGGGAAACCCCGCACACCATCTCGGCGCAGCCTGTGTCCGCCAGCCTCCGAAAGCTCTCCAGGAGCGGCTTCTGCCCCTTTTCCAATTGTTCAAGAAGCATGCCAGAGACCGCGAGGGAAACCCGGAAGCGGCCCCGGTGCCGCCGCACGAGCTGGAGCATCCGCGCCGCGGCCGGCAGGGCAAAGCCTTCCGCGTAACGCTCGAGGGCCGCGACGCTCTCCTCCGCGTCGAAGTACTCCCGCGAGCGCCCGATATCGAAGAACCCGTACTTCCTCAATCGCAGCGGAAGGTGGACATCGAAATGGAGCACAATGGACGGCAATGCTTATCCCTCAGTCAATCCGTTTTGAATACGTCCTGCGCATTTTCGCAGGCATCATGCAGGGTATCGGGGCTCGGGGTTCGTGAAAAGTAGGAAGCGCGGAGTGTCCCACAGCAGTCCATCACGTGAGGGCTTTGCCGAACTTCTCAGCTTCCCAACTTCACAGCTTCATCTTTTCCCGGACCCTATACCCGATACCCTTCTTCTTCTGCCCTATACCCGAAGCCCTAGACCCCTTCTTCTGCATTGACCACTTTCTCATACACTTCCCCGATCTGCCGGGCCGCGCGGTCCCACGTGATAGCCGCGAGCTCCTCGCGGCTGCGCTCGACCATTTCCCGCGCAAGCGCCTCGTAGCTCAGGACCGCGCAGATCTTGCCCGCCAGTTCGTGCACGTCCCAGAAGTCCACCTTCAGGGCATGGTGGAGGATCTCGGCGACGCCGGACTGCTTCGAGACGATGACCGGCACGTCGGCGAGCATCGCCTCGAGCGGGGCGATCCCGAAAGGCTCGGAGACGCTGGGCATGACGTAGAGGTCGCTTGCCGCGTACATCCGCTCCACCTCTTCGCCGCGCAGAAATCCCGTGAAGAGGAACCGGCTGCCCAGGCCGAGCTCGGCCACGCGTTCGATCGTCTGCGGCATGAGATCGCCGCTTCCCGCCATCACGAACGTCACATCGGGCAGGGCCCGCAGGACCTCGGCCGCTGCCTCGACGAAGACCCCGGGGCCTTTCTGATGCGTGATCCTTCCCAGGAACAGGACGATCTTTTCGCCGGCCCGTTTCGACACGCCGTATCGTGCCGCCGCCTCGCCGCGCGAGACGGCGTTGTGGACCACGCTGACCTTTTCCGGGTCGATCCCGTAACGTTCCACGACCTGTCGCCGGGTGAAACGGCTCACGGCGATGATGTGATCGGCCTCGAGGAGGCCCTGCCGCTCGAGGGCGACGATGCGCGCATCGCCGTCCCCCCCGCTGCGGTCGGATTCCAGGGCATGGACGTGAAGGATGAAGGGGCGTCCGCTGACGCGGCGGGCGCGGAGCGCCGCCGGCACGGAAAGCCACTCGTGGGCGTGAATGACGTCGAACGGGGCCTGTCGGGCGATGCGTCCCGCCGCCGCGGCATAACGCTCCAGTTCGGCGAACAGGTCGGGGCCGTAGTGAACCGGGCCCGCCAGGAGGCTCTCCCGGAGAAGCCCGTAGTCCGATTGCGCCATGTAGGGCCTCAGGGGCGATTCGACGGGCATCACGGAGACGCCCGCCGGCGGCCCGTCCTCCGCACCGGAGGCGAAATCGGAGGCCGCCACCAGCGACACGTGGGAGGCCCGGCCCGAGCCCGGCAACGAAGGCACCACGAAGGTGATCCGGTGGCCCCGCTCCACGAGGGCCTTCGTCATGCCGAAGCAAGCCGTCCCGAGACCGCCGCTGATCACCGGGGGGAATTCCCACCCGAACATCAGGATCCGCATAGCCTGCGCCCCGCGTTTCCGTATTTCCATCCCTTCAATATCCCTATAGGAAAAACGATGGTGCGTCAACGTCAAGAGAGGGGGTGCTTTCGTGCGGGAGTGCGGAAGCGAGCAAAGAAATTCCCATTCCCCTGTCTCTTCACTCATGCCCTTCTTTCACGCCGGCATTCACGCACGGGCCTTCGACCCGAAGGCCCGATATTTGCATGATGACAGGACGGCTTCCTGCGCCCGCAGACCCGAAGCGGGCGGAAGACTCCCGAAGCAACCGCAATCAGGAGCGCGGAGGACGACGCCGGCGATGGGCATTCTCAACATCAACGATCTCAAGGAAGGCATGACGCTTGCGGCCGATGTGAAGAACAAGCACGGCAACATCATGATCAAGCAGGGCATGACCCTCTCGGAGAAGCACATCATGCTCCTCAAGGCCTGGGGCATCCCGGAGGCCGACGTGGAGGGGGCTGACCGGGACCAGCTCCACCAGGAGGAGATGAAGACCGTCTCGCCCGAGGTGATCGAAGCCATCGAAAGGGAGCTCAACGAGTTCTTCCCCCCCCTCGACGGCAACGAACTCATGTTGGAAATCTACCGCATCGCCAGAAGGCTGAAGATCAAGCAGGTCATGGAGTCGTAGGAACTCCCGCCTGACGGAACCGGAACCGAATAGACCCTAGAGACCATGAACGCCAAGGACATCGAACGAATCGTCAGCTCGCTGGACAAGATCCCCACGCTCCCGGCCATCTACTCCAAGCTGGGAAAGCTCCTGCAGTCCCCCGACGCGACGATCGCGGCCGTCAGCAACATCATCTCCGAGGACCAGGTCATCGCCGCCAAGGTCTTGAAATTCGTCAACTCGGCCTTCTACGGGTTCCCCCAGCGGGTGGGAAGCCTCCAGCGGGCCATCGTCATCCTCGGGTTCAACACGATCAAGAATCTCGTCTTCGCGACCTCCGTTTTCGACATGTTCCGGGGCATGGACACGGGGGGCGCCTTCGACAAGAAGAACTTCTGGAAGCACTGCATCGGCTGTGCCGTGGCCTCGCGGGTGCTGGCCGAGGCGGCGGACCTGCGCAACCCCGACGAGGTCTTCACGGGGGGGCTTCTGCACGACATCGGAAAGCTCGTCATCGCCGTCCACTACCCCGACAAGTACAGCGCCGTCGTCAACGAGGTGCAGCACACGGGCGCCCCCATGGTCGAATCGGAGCGGAAGATCTTCGGCTACGATCACTGCCAGGTGGGCAGCGCGCTTGCGGCCCAGTGGCGCTTCCCCGCCGACACGGCCCAGATGATCGGCGCCCACCACCTGGCCGACGGGGCCGTCCCCGCGCGGAAGGACATCGCGGCCGTTCACATGGGCAACATCCTCAGCATGGCCCTCGGGTTCGGTTCGGGCGGCGAGAAGAAACTGGCGATCGTAAACGCAAAGGCCTGGGAACTGCTGGGCTTGAGTCTCAGCAGCCTCGAACTCGTCATGGACAAGATCGTGAAGCTCTACGGGGAAAACACCGAAATCCTGGAAATGTAGCGGCACGCGGAAAACATGCAGGAACCCATGAACCTAGCGGTCGACAGCGGCGACCACCGGACGATGCAGAAGAGGATCCAGTACCTCGACGAGCAGAACCGCGCCCTCGTCGCGATCCAGGACAAGCTCGAGCGCCTCTCGGACTTCCGCTCGGACATGATCCTGTCGCACGACATCCCGGAGATCCTGCATTCCGGCATCGCCAGGTTCCAGGAACTCGTCAAGACGGAGGCCTGCTCGGTATTCCTCGTCGACGAGAACGGCTTCGAGTTCCGCCACGAAATCTCGATCCCCGAGCGGATCGGGGCGCTCATGGAAAAGGAAATCGACGCCCAGATCCTGTCGGGCACCTTCGGCTGGATCATCAGCAGCGGCACGCCCGCCTGTGTCCCGGCGGAGGTCTTCGGCAAGGCGGAGAGCCGGAGGCTCAGCGTGATGATCGCACCCCTTTCGAACAAGGAACGCACGCTGGGGGCCGCCACCATCGTCTTCGAGCAGGACGAGGACTTCATCCGCCAGCAGACGCTGAAGCTGCTCTACATCCTCTCGGGCTTCTTCTCCCTGTCCCTCGAGAACGCCTACCTCTTCGAGGACCTCAAGAAGAGTTACTTCGACACGATCCGGGCCGTGGCCAACTCCGTGGAAGCGCGGGACGCCTACACACGCGGCCACTCCAACCGCGTGGCCGCTATCTCCAAGATTATCGCCGCCGAGATGGGGTGGGGCCGGCGGGACCTCGAGATGATCGACTGGGGCGGCGTGCTCCACGACCTCGGCAAGGTGGGCATCAGCGACACGATCCTCAACAAGCCCGGCAAGCTCACCGACGAGGAGTTTGCGATCATGAAGTCCCACCCGTCGATCGGCGCCCAGATCATCGGCGGCATCACCTTCCTCGAGCCGCTGCTGCCCTACATCGCCCAGCACCACGAACGCTACGACGGCCGGGGATACCCCGCCGGGCTCAGGGGGGAGGAGATCGCCATCCAGGGCAGGCTCCTGGCCATCGCCGACACCTACGACGCCATGACGTCGGACCGTCCCTACCGAAAGGGGCTCGACGCCCGGATCGCCTACGACGAGATCCTGAAGTGCTCCGGCAGCCAGTTCGACCCCGTCCTGGTCCGGGCCTTCGAAAAGGCTTTCAAGGCGGGGAAAATAGTATAGGGGCCAGGGTTAAAGGTCCCGGGTTCAGGGAAAGAAAAAGGATCGGAGGACAACCTCTCCGATCCTTTCTTTTTCATTCTATCTGTAACAGGTCCTTCCCTGTACCCTGTACCCTGTACCCTGTACCCTGTACCCTGTACCCTGTACCCTCTACCCTGTACCCTGTACCCTGTACCCTGTACCCTGTACCCTGTACCCTGTACCCTGTACCCTGTACCCTGTACCCTGTACCCTGTACCCTGTACCCTGTACCCTATCTTTTCTGCTTCCCCATGTCCATCACGTCCACCCCGGCGGGGGGCTTGAAGGTGAAGAGGCTGTCGGGAAGGTCCCGGTTGAGCTCGATGCCCGAAAAGGCCAGCGTCGTCACGTTGCCGTACGGGTCGAAGAGGACGACCTTCACGACCTGGAAGGTCTCGCGGCTGACGGCGACCTGGAGTTTCTTCACCCCTTGTTCGGGTTTGACGGGCACGAGATCGAGCAGGTAATTCGACGGTTTCTCGGCACCCCTGTCCTCGGCAAAGGCAATCTTGAAATCGTCCTTGAGCTTGCCGATCCCGGCGAGGAACCGCACGCTCACGGTGGACCGGAAGATGCCGTCGGCGTCCTGCACGTAGGCCACCCTGTCGGCGGGGACATAGAGCCAGGCCTTCTCGGGGTTGATCACGAGTTCCTTGGCGGCCGGCTTCGTGTACACCCATCGCATGCGCTTGGGTTTCTTGAAGTAAAAGACTCCCTCCTCCCGCTCCGTCTTCTTCATCGCCTTCAGGGTCACCGTCTGGGTGAAGCGGGCCTTCACCTGGCCCGTCTGTTCGTAAGTGTCCTGGATCTTCCGGACCACGTCGTCGAGGCTCAGGGGTTCAGCCGCCCACGCAGGGGCCGAAAAAAAAAGGAGCAGGAAAAAAACCAGAGCTGAAAAGGGGTTTCTCATCGCGTGTTCCACACCGTGGGAATGAGGTTTCCCGGTAACGGGAAATGTGGCATGATTTTTCAATGGTGAACAAGTGGGAACGGGCGTGGCCGACAAAGGCCGGCAATGACAAAAAAATACGCAACGCATTGATATTATTAATTTATTTTTATGCCCGTTCCGTAGGCAATTTGGTAAAAAACTCTGTGATTCTTGAAGTTGGAACTCCTGCCAACAGCTTTATCCACATACCTGTCCACATCGTTGTGGATGTTGCCGCCGGCCGCCTTTGCCGTCCTCGATATACCTGAATTCCACGGCGGTGGTGTCCCGGGACCTGCGGAGGGAATGGCTCTCTCTTCGCGCTTCGACGGAAAGCCGCGGGGGAGAGGTCCGGCAGAGCCGCCTCTCTCCCGCAGCCTTTGTTCACGCGATCTTCAGCCTCCACCCGAAGGGATCCTCCGCCAGCCCGTACTGGATCTCGAGGATCTGGTTGTAGAGTTTCTCGGTGACGGGCCCCGTCTTTCCGCCGTTGATCAGGAGTTGCTTGCCCTTGCAGAAGATCTCGCCGACGGGCGAAACGATGGCCGCAGTACCGGAGGCGAAGACTTCTTTGAGGATCCCCCTGGAACCTGCTTCCATGATCTCGTCGATCGAGAGCTGCCGTTCGGACACCTTCATCCCGTTGCGCTTCGCCATCTGGATGACGGAGTCGCGGGTGATGCCGGGCAGGATGCTTCCCCCCAGCGGCGGGGTGATGAGCTCGTCGCCGATGAGGAAGAAGATGTTGCTCGTCCCCACTTCCTCGACGTACTTGCGCTCGACGGCATCGAGCCAGAGGACCTGCGTGTAGCCCCTGGCGCCAGCCTTCTGGCTTGCCATGAGGCTTGCCGCGTAGTTGGCCGCAGCCTTGCATGCACCGATCCCGCCCCGAACGGAGCGGACGTACTCCTCCTCGACCCAGATCTTCGTGGGGCTGAAGCCCTGCGGGTAGTAGGCGCCCACGGGCCCCACGATGACGAAGTAGAGATACTCGTTGGCCGGGCGCACGCCCAGGGCAGGCTCCGTCGCGGCCATGGTCGGCCGGATGTACATGGCTGTCCCCAGCCCCTTGGGGATCCAGTCTTTCTCCACGATGACGAGCTGTTTGAGCGCCTCGAGGGCGAACGTCTCGTCGAGGGTGGGCATGCAGAGCCTCGCGGCGGATGCGTTCATGCGCCGGATGTTTTCCCACGGGCGGAACAGGTACACGGACCCGTCGGCGCCCCGGTAGGCCTTGAGGCCCTCGAAGATCAGCTGCCCGTAGTGGAGGCTCATGGCGGCCGGGTCCATCTGCAGGGGTCGGTAGGGCTCGATCTGCGGATCAAACCACCCCTGGCCGGTCTTGTACTTCAGCGTGAAAAAATGATCGGTGAAGAGCTGCCCGAACCCCAGTTTCGACTCGTCCGTCGGCTTCGGTTTCATCCTGTCCGCTGGAACCCTTGTCACTTTGATTTCCATGGCTTCTGCTGATTCCTCCTCTTCTCGAAACGTTCCTCCCCCCGGGTACACCCATCGTACGGCACGCACGATGCCTTCTCGCATACGCCTTTGTGCGCCTTTCGTCAAGGCACAATCGGGCGTCTAATTGCCGCGGTATTGTAGCAGGTTCTCCTTGCCGATCTTCGAGATCTCGAGGCCCTTCATGGGCTCGCCGAGCGACTTGGACACCTCGGCCAGGATCTCGGGATTCTTGTAGTGCGTGACGGCCTTCACGATGGCCGCGGCGCGCTTGGCCGGGTCCTTGGACTTGAAGATGCCCGAGCCCACGAACACGCCGTCGGCGCCGAGCTGCATCATCATGGCCGCGTCGGCCGGGGTGGCGATCCCGCCCGCCGAGAAGTTCACCACGGGAAGCTTGCGGTCTTTGGCCACGAGACGAACGAGTTCGTAGGGCGCCCCGAGGTTCTTGGCCTCCGTCATCAGCTCCTCCTCGGGCAGCACGGAGAGCCTCGCGATCTCGTCGGTGATCGTCCGCATGTGGCGCACGGCCTCGATCACGTTTCCCGTACCCGCCTCGCCCTTTGTGCGGATCATGGCGGCCCCCTCGCCGAGACGCCGCAGGGCCTCGCCCAGGTTCGTGGCGCCGCAGACAAAGGGTACCTTGAAGTTCCACTTGTTGATGTGGTACTTTTCGTCGGCCGGCGTGAGCACCTCGCTCTCGTCGATGTAGTCGATGCCGAGGGCCTCCAGGATCTGGGCCTCGACGAAGTGGCCGATGCGGCACTTGGCCATCACGGGGATCGTGACGGCCTTCATGATCGCCTCGATGATGGCGGGGTCCGTCATGCGGGCCACGCCGCCCTCGGCACGGATGTCCGCGGGCACCCGCTCCAGGGCCATGACGGAGACGGCCCCGGCGTCCTCGGCGATCTTCGCCTGGTCCGCCGTGGTCACGTCCATGATGACGCCTCCCTTGAGCATCTCGGCCAGACCGGATTTCACGGTTAAGGTTCCAAACTTTTCCATCTATCTCCAAGCCTCCTTGTGACTGTTTAATCAGGGTTCAATGTCCAGGGAACAGGTTTCAGGGGATGAAAAGTGACATTTTCTGAATCCGGAACCTGTTCCTTCTCGATACCGTTGACCTTTATCCTTTTGCCTACAGCACGGAACGATCCAGAGCCCTGTACTGTATGGCCTCCGCCACGTGCTGCGGACCGATGTCCGCCTCGCCCGCCAGGTCGGCGATCGTGCGGGCCACCTTGAGCACCCGCGTGTAGGCCCTCGCCGAGAGCCCCAGCCGGTCGACGGCCATCTCGAGGAGCTTCTGCGACTCCTCGCCCAGCGTGCAGAACGCGCGCAGCTGCCTGCCCGTCATCTGGGCGTTGAGCCGGGTGGGCCCGCCATCGAAGCGCCGCTGCTGGCTCGCGCGTGCGCTCTGCACCCGCCCGCGCACGGCGGCCGACGATTCCGCCCGCACCGTCCCCGCCAGCTCCCGATACGGCAGCGACGGCACTTCCACGTGGATGTCGATGCGGTCCAAAAGCGGCCCCGACACCTTGGCGCGGTACTGACGCACCTGCTGGGCGCTGCAGCGGCAGCTCTTCCGCGCATCCGCCAGGTACCCGCAGGGGCAGGGATTCATGGCCGCCACGAGCATGAACCGCGACGGGAAGGTCGCCGTGATCACCGAGCGGGTGATCGTGACCTGCCCGTCTTCGATGGGCTGCCGCAGCACCTCGAGGACATTGCGCTTGAACTCGGGCAGCTCGTCGAGAAACAGCACCCCGTTGTGCGCGAGGCTGATCTCGCCGGGCTTCGGCGTGTGGCCGCCGCCCACGAGCCCCGCGTCGGAGATCGTGTGATGGGGGGCCCGGAAGGGCCTCGTCGCCACGATCGCCTCGCGCCGGTCCAGCAGGCCCGCCACGGAGTAGATCTTTGTCGTCTCCAGGGCCTCCTCGAAGGAAAGATCGGGCAGGACCGTCGGGATCCTCTGCGCGAGCATCGTCTTTCCCGACCCCGGGGGACCCGTCATCAGGATGTTGTGGCCTCCCGCGGCGGCGACCTCCATGGCCCGCTTGGCCTGTTCCTGGCCCTGGATCTCGCTGAAGTCGACGGGGTAGCTCCTCGTCGACTCGCAGGCCGCCTCGCCCTCGAAGGCCGCGGCCGGGATGTCCTTCGCACCGTTGAGGAAGTCCACCAGGTCGCTCAGGTACGCAACGGGGATGACCTCGAGCCCCTTCACAAGGGCCGCTTCGCCGGCGTTTTCCGCCGGCACGATGAGGCCCTTCCACTTCTGCGTACGCGCCATGAAGGCCGAGGGCAGGACCCCCTGCACGCCCTTCACCCGGCCGTCGAGGGACAGCTCCCCCGTGACCAGGTAGTCCCGGAGCCGCTCGCGCTCGACGAACCCTTCGGCCGCGAGGATCCCCAGCGCGATGGGCAGGTCGAACCCGGTCCCTTCCTTGCGGATGTCGGCCGGGGCCAGGTTCACGGTCACCCGGTTTTCGGGAAACCGGTACCCGGAATTCTTCATGGCCGCCTTGATGCGGTCCCGGCTCTCCTTCACAGCCAGATCGGGCAGGCCCACCGTCGAGAACTGAGGAAGGCCCATCGATATATCCACTTCCACGTCGACGGGGAATGAATCGATGCCGACAACAGCGCTGCTCAGGACCTTGACGATCAAGCGGGTGACCCGGAAAAATCAATTTTCTTTGAAGTTATACTTAGTTGCGCATATTATAACAGGAAATGAAATTTGCAAGCACTTTCGCCCGCCTTTTTCATCGAGGAATGTCATTGCTTTTTTCTGTTCGAAATACTAAAGGCAACAGAATTCGTGAAAAGGGGAAGGTTTCGGGCCAGAATCGTGAAGTGAACCAGTCAAGGGCGTTTCCTGGTTTTTCTTCTTCGATGTTTTCACCCTGTACCCTGAATCCTGTGCCCTGGACCCTGGCTTTTCTATGATCGGCTTTTTCGACTCCGGTTTCGGGGGGCTCACGGTGTTGAGGCGCGCCGTCGAGGCGCTGCCGCAGTACGACTACGTCTACCTGGGCGACAACGCCCGCGCCCCGTACGGCAGCCGCTCCCAGAACGTGGTCTACCGCTTCACCCTCGAGGCCGTGGAGTACCTGTTCCGCCGGGGCTGCCCCCTCATCATCATCGCCTGCAACACCTCGTCGGCCAAGGCCCTGAGGCGAATCCAGCAGGAATACCTGCCCGCGAACTTCCCCGACCGCCGCGTCCTTGGTGTCGTGCGGCCTCTCGTGGAGGAGGTGGCCGACAGGGGGTACCGAAGGGTGGGGCTGCTCGCCACGGAGGGGGTCGTCGCCTCGGAGGCCTACCTCCGCGAGATCGAGAAGCTCGACCCCGCCATCCGGGTCTTCCAGAAGGCCTGCCCTCTGCTCGTGCCCATCATCGAAGCGGGGGAACAGGACTGGGAAGGGGCCGAGATGATCGTGCGAAGATACCTGGCGGAGCTGATGGCCGAGGCGGGCACGATCGACGCGCTGCTTCTTGCCTGCACCCACTACCCGATCCTCTACGAGACGATCCGGCGCAACCTTCCCGCCCGCGTCGATCTCCTCGAGCAGGGCCCCATCGTCGCCGCCAAGCTCGCGGACTACCTCCGGCGCCACCCGGAGATGGAACGAAGGCTCTCGCGGGGAGGCACGCGCGAGTTCCTCACGACGGACCTCACGGAACGGTTCGACCGCCTGGCCCGGACTTTTTTCGGCGAGCCCGTTCGCTCGCGAATCGTTTCACCGGGGTGACGGCGGGGGCGGCGGAATCGATTCGTAACGAAAATGGTACACCTCGAAGGCCCAGATTTGCGCAATGAAACCAGAGGGTTTTGCATTCCCTCCCTGCGGGGGAACCCCCGAGCCAAGCGCCTTGACGGGCCTTTTCTTCTGTGCTAGCTTACGCCATTATTTTTGCGGCGGACGATCCTGCCGTCGCGGGTGGAACATGCCGCAGTTCACGCACCTCGACGAAAAAGGCAAGGCCCGGATGGTCGACGTCTCGGAGAAGCGCACGACCCGCCGGGAGGCCGTGGCCCGGGGAAAGGTCTTCATGAAACCGGAGACGGCGAAGGCCATCGAGGAGCAGTCGGTCGCCAAGGGAGACGTGCTGGCTGTTGCGAAAATCGCAGGCGTCATGGCGGCCAAGCGAACGAGCGACCTCATCCCGCTGTGCCACCCCCTCGAACTCACGGCCGTCGATGTAAGCTTTCGGACCGATGCCCGCCGCGGCGCGGTCGAGATCGAGGCAACGGTCCGGACCCTGGGCCGCACGGGCGTGGAAATGGAGGCTCTCACGGCCGTCAGTGCCGCGGCGCTGACCATCTACGACATGTGCAAGGCCGTGGACAGGGCCATGACCCTTTCCGACATCCAGCTCGTGCTCAAGCGGGGCGGGAAGAGCGGGACCTACCGGCGAAAGGACTGACGGAAACACACCCGTCGTTGGAACCCATGACAACCCGGATCTACACCATCAACAGGGCTCTCGTTGTGCCGCTGGCCCTGAACGCCTTGCTTTTGCTGGTCGTCCTCGTCCTGGCAATCGTCAGGCCGGGCACAACGGCGGAGCGGGTCCTGCTGGTCGCGGCGCTCGTCCCCATGGCCGTCGTCGCCGTCGAATCGGCCCTGCGCAAGATCGCAGTCGGCGACGCGGGCCTCGTCCTGACGAAATTCTTCAAGCAGAGGTCCCTCGCCTGGGCGGATATCACCCACCTGGGCGCCCTCGCGGTTCGCAGGAAGGTCTACCTCGTGCTGACCACGACCAAGGGCTTCTACGTCCTGTCGAACGCCTACGGGCAATTCGGCGACCTCGTTCGCGACGTGATGGCCCGCGTGGACGCCGAACGGGTCGAGGAAGGCGCCCCGCAGATCCTCGAGGCAGCCGGGGAAAACCGTGCGAACCTTTACGCAGCCTGGATCGCGGTGGTGCTGCTCCTGGTCGTCGCCGCCATGAAGATCGCATCGTGAAACAACATCGAAGCCCGCAGGGCACGCACCGCAGACAAGAGGAGAGGACATGAACGCCACGAAGGCCACGCCCACGCGCAAGACGGCATCGACACTGCCCGGTATCGACGAAATCTTCGAGAAAAAGCTCGAGGAGTTGATCACTGTTCTGTCGGCCGGCCAGGGCGCCAAGAGCCAGGTGTACGACGAGGTCCTCGCACTCGTGGAGAGGGGCCTGATCCGGATCGCCCTCAAACGGAACAAGAACGTGAAGTCCGCGGCGGCGGCCTTCCTGGGAATCAACCGCAACACGTTCCAGAAGAAGATGACCGCGCTGGGCATCCCCTGCGGGAAAGCAAAATAGACACTGTCGGGTCCCATGCCATCTGACCGAACGCTCTGCAACCTGCGCCGTCCCGGCCCTTCCCCGTCCGACATGAAAGCAGGGAACACCGGCGCCGGGGTCCCGCCCTGGACAGGCGTCCCGCGCAACGAAGGGACCGCTTCATGAAAGTCGGCGTGCTCGCCCTCCAGGGGGCTTTCCGCGAACACATCCGGATGCTTCGGGCGCTGGGCGCCGAGGCCGTGGAGATCCGACTGCCTTCGGAACTCGACGAGGTGGACGGCCTCATCATCCCCGGCGGCGAGAGCACGACGATGCGCAAGCTCATGGCCGACTTCGGGCTCGTCGATCCTATCCGGGAATTTGCGGCGTCGGGGAATCCCGTGTTCGGCACCTGCGCGGGGCTCATCGTCATGGCCGAGCGCCTCGGGGGCCGCAGGCAGGAACTGCTGGGCCTGATCGACATCGACGTGGAACGAAACGCTTACGGCCGCCAGGTCGACAGCCGAGAGGCGGAAATCTCCGGCGACGCCCTCGGGCCAGAGCCCTTTCACGCCGTGTTCATCCGGGCCCCGCAGATCCTGAGCACGGGCCCCGGTGTGGAGCCGCTCGCCCGCTACCAGGGGAAGGTCGTGCTGGCAAGGCAGAAGAACGTCCTCGTGGCCACCTTCCACCCCGAGTTGACGGGCGATGCGAGGATTCACGCGCTTTTCTTGAAGATGTTCGGCCGCAAGGCACGATAATTGAAGCGTATCGGGGGTTAAAGGACGCCCCGCGAGAAAACCGCATGATCACGGAACTCCCGAAAAAAATCCTGGCTCTGCTCGACAAGGGGGTGTCCATCCCCGTCCCGACGGCCGTCTGGATCGGCAACGAGGTGGCGGTGGAGCGCATCTCCGGAAAGGGCACCGTCCTGTACCCGGGGACCCGCCTGGCCGGGGAAAGAACGTCGATCGGTCCCGGCGCGAAGATCGGGTACGAATCCCCCGCGACCGTCGTGGACTGCTGGCTCGGCCCCGGCGTGGAGCTCAAGGGCGGCTTCTTCGCCCGCTCCGTGTTCCTCGCCCGCTCCTCCATGGGCTCGGGCGCCCAGGTGCGGGAGGGCTGCCTCCTCGAGGAGGAAGCCTCGGGCGCCCACGCGGTGGGCCTCAAGCAGACCATCCTCTTTCCCTTCGTGACCCTGGGGAGCCTCGTCAACTTCTGCGACTGCCTGATGGCCGGGGGCACGAGCCGCAAGGACCACAGCGAGGTCGGGAGCTCCTACATCCACTTCAACTACACGCCGAACCAGGACAAGGCCACGGCATCGCTCATCGGCGAGGTCCCCTGCGGCGTCATGCTCCGCCAGGCCCCGATCTTCCTGGGGGGCCAGGGAGGTCTCGTGGGGCCCGTGAGGCTGGGATACGGAACGCTGATCGCGGCGGGTACCGTTTGGGAGGACGACTGCCCGCGGGGGGGCATGCTGCTCAAGGGGTCGGTCCTGCGCTCCGAGCGCCCCCGCCACCCCGGGCTGTACCGCGAGATCCGTCGCAAGGTCGGCAACAACCTCCTCTACATCGGCAACCTCGCGGCCCTGAGGCAGTGGTACGTGCACGTCCGCAGGCCGTTCCTCCAGTCCCTCGAAGGGGGCTCTGCGCTCTACGAGGGCGCCCTGGAGGTTCTCGACGGGGCCGTGGAAGAACGCCTGAGCCGCCTGCGAGCGCTGGCCGCGAAGATGGATGAATCCGTTGCCGTGGCCGAGAACGTCCTCAAAGACAAATCGAAGGCCCTGCTGCTGAAGCTCCAGCGGGAGCTCCTGCAAAGCTGGCCCGAGGCGGAGAAGAGGCTGGCGGGCCTGGCCGACGACTCGATCGGACAGCTCGGCCGCAACCTGTTCCTGGACAGGATCGACGAGAGGCTCCAGAAGGGGGCCGATGACTATATCGCCTTCATCCAGGCCCTGGACCGCCCATCCGTGGATGCCGGTACGGCCTGGCTTCAGTCCGTTGTAGACGCTGTCGAATCCCGTGCCCTGGACGCCCTTCCCTCTTTCCGGGGGTAAGGAACGGCCCCCGCGGGGAGCCGCCCCGGGTGCAGGGAGCACAGCCGCTGACGGGATGGCCCCCGGGGTCGGCAGCATCCGAGAGGTGATCATGATCGCAACGTCTTTCAAGAGACTTCTGACTTTTCTTGCGCGGTGGCATCTGCTCCTGGGCCGCTCTCCCCGCCGGGCCCCCTCCTTCTCGATCATCCTCTTCCCCGCGGACGAGACGCGCCTGTGCTGCGGGATCGCCGGCATCCTGGCCGTCAAGGGCGGGCCCGCCGCCGTCGACGCCGGCGCCAACCTCGCGCATTGCTTTGCCGAGATCCGCAAGGCAGCGCTCTCGAGAGTGATCGCGGGCAGGCTCAAACCCGAGGGCTACCTCGCAGGCGAAGGCCCGCTCGGCAAGATGGATCAGGACCTCGTCCTGCTGCGGCAGGAGCCGCACTTCCAGGCCCTTTTCTTCAATCCCGAAAAGGCCGCATCGCTGCAGGCCTTCGTCCCCGAGATGGCGGCCTTCCTGGCCGGGGAAGAGGCCCTGCTGGAAGCCGAGGCGGGGCGATTCGCCACGGCCGAGATGGAGATCATCACGGGCCGCCTGATCCTCCTGAAAGACGTCCTCTGGGGCCTCGAGAGGGACATCCTCGCCAACGTCGGAAAGATCCTGCACCTGGCTGCAGCCGGCAATCCGGGGGATCTCGCCCCCGAAAGCTTCGCCCAGTATTGCCGCGTGAACTTCCTGCTGAACTGCATCGACCGCCTCGAGGTCCGGGGGCGCGACTCGGCGGGCCTGCAGGTCTCGCTTACGCTGAGGGACCGCGAGACCCTGGAGCGGGTCGTCGAGGAGCTGAAAGAACAGGGCCTCCAGGAAGACTTCCGCCGCCGCTCCGAGGAGCGCGACCTGCTCAACGGCTCCATCGTCGCGGCCGATCATCGGCACCCCGACGGGGGCGTCTGGCTCTCCTTCGTCTACAAGACGGCCTCCATCATCGGCAAGCTCGGCGAGAATGTCCGCAAGCTCCGCGAGGCCGTCCGCGAGGACCGCATCTTCCGCGCCTTCGCCCGGCAGGCCACGATCTCCGAGTCGACCTTCGCCCACACCCGCTGGGCCTCGGTGGGCTCCATCACCGAGGAGAACTGCCACCCCATCAGCAACTACACCCTCTGCTCGCCGGGAACGGGCGGGCAGATCCCGCCGGCGGGCCTGTGCGCCATCCCCGCGCCTATCGCCGAAAAATTCGCCGACGCTTTCGTGCCGGGCATGAAGTTCTACCCCGCCTACGGGCCGGGCCGCTGGACGATCAGCGTCGTCCTCAACGGAGACATCGACAACTACCAGATGCTGCGCTCCCTGCTCGAGTCGGCCTTCGGCTACGAGATCGCCCCCGAGATCACCTCGGACACGAAAATCATCCCCCTGCAGGTGGAGCGCTACCTCATGGCGGGCATGGCGCTCGAGGAGGCCTTCCGGCTCGCCGTGAACGACTTCGAGGGCTCCCACGCCATCGCGCTGGTCAGCAACGTGGAGCCGGGGAAGATCTTCCTCGCCCTCAAGGGCAGCGGCCAGGCGCTCTTCGTGGGCCTGCGCGAGGACCAGTACCTTTTCGCCTCGGAGCTCTACGGACTCGTGGAGGGCACCTCGCGCTTCATCAAGATGGACGGCGAGAAGCCCCGCGACCCGGACGACCCCGACTCCTCGGGCCAGATCTTCGTGCTCGACCAGCACTCGGCGGGCGGCCTTTCGGGCATCCGCGCCCTCTATTACGACGGGCACCCCGTGGGGCTCACGGAGTCCATGATCCAAAAGGCCGAGATCACCACCCGCGACATCGACCGGGGCGCCTTCCCCCACTTCTTCCTCAAGGAGATCACCGAGTCGGCCCAGTCGGTCCGCAAGACCCTGCGCGGCAAGTACCGCATCGCGAAGAAGAAGGACGGCACCCGGAAGGTGCACTTCAACCTCGGGGCCGACATCCTGCCGGCGGATTTCGTGAAACGCCTCAAGGCGAAGAAGATCCGCAAGGTCTACGTCATCGGCCAGGGGACGGCCGCCATCGCCGGCCAGGCCGTCGCCGACGGGCTGGCCCTGTACCTCGCGGGCTCCCCCGTCACCGTCCAGGGCAAGAAAGCATCCGAGATGAGCGGGTTTCTGCTCTGCGAGGACCTTTCGGACACGCTCGTCGTCGCCGTGACCCAGTCGGGCACCACGACGGACACCAACCGCGCCGTGGCCATGGCGGCCGAGCGGGGCGCCACGATCCTCTCCATCGTCAACCGCCGCCAGTCGGACATCACGACGAAGTCCCACGGCGTCTTCTACACGAGCGACGGCCGCGACATCGAGATGTCCGTGGCCTCCACGAAGGCCTTCTACTCGCAGATCGTGGCGGGCTACGTGCTGGCGCTGGCCTTCGCCCAGATCCTCCGGACGCAGCCCGACGAGTTCATCGCCGCGGAGCTGGAGACCCTCGAGACGGCCCCCAGGCTCATGCAGCAGGTTCTGGAGAAAAGAGACGAAATCCGCCACTCGGCCGAACGGATCGCGCGGATCAAGAAGTACTGGGCCGTCGTGGGCAGCGGCCCCAACAAGGCCTCTGCCGACGAGATCCGCATCAAGCTCTCGGAGCTGTGCTACAAGACGATTTCGTCGGACTTCATCGAGGACAAAAAGCACATCGACCTCTCCTCGGAGCCGCTCATCCTCGTCTGCGCCGCCGGCAACCCCGAGGCCGTGGCGGGCGACGTGGTCAAGGACGCGGCCATCTTCAAGGCCCACAAGGCCTCCGTCGTCGTCTTCGCCGAGGAGGGCGAGACGCGCTTCGACCGGATCGCCGACTCGGTGATCCGCGTCCCCCGGGCGCCCATGCCGCTGCCGGTCATCCTCAACACGCTGGCGGGGCATCTCTGGGGCTACTTTGCCGCCTCGTCCATCGACGATGACGCCGCCTTCTTCCGCGGGTTCCGCAACGAGTTGAGCCTTGCCGTCGTCGAACAGGACCACAAGCACTACACCCTGTACCAGCGGGTCCTCGACCGCAACCTCCACCGGGTGCTCAAGGATTTCTCCGAGCAGTTCACGGAGCGCAAGAACCGGGGCGTTCTGACCCTGATGAACGCCCGCACGATGACGGACATCTCGCTGCTGACCAAGTACGTGGCGGGCAAGCTTCCTTTGGAGGATTTCTGGGGCGATTTCGGCGAGGGGGGCGGCGACATCTCGCCCATCGACCTGTTGAACATCGCATTCGGGCAAGCCATCGACGAGCTCTCGCGGCCCATCGACGCCATCCGCCACCAGGCCAAGACGGTCACCGTCGGCACGAGCCGCAAGGAGGAGATGCTCCGCGGCGTGCTCTTCGACCTGCTCGCCAGCCTCAAGTGCACCGCCAAGAACCTCAAGGCGGAGAACATCCTGGCCCTGGACCGGGTCCAGAAGGCCGTCGCCGCCGTGAGGGGCTACACCCTTTACGAGATCGCCCGCCTCGACGCCGAGGGGTACCCCACGGACGACACGACGATCTCCATCGTCAACCGCGGCGGCGTATCCGTCGGGATGGTCTCCCGGGCCGAGACGTCGAAGGCCCTCATGGGCACAAAGCGCACCATCGCAAGGACGGGAAACCTCTACGTGGGGCTCGGGAGGGTCGACAGCCGGCCGCTCGTCATCATCCCGCTCCTCAAGGGGGGCCAGGGGCTGAGCGGGCTGCTGCTCGTGCACGTGGAGTTCAACCCGGCGCTCACGGTCGCCGACAAGGTGGAGATCCTGGGCGACCGGTACCGCGATATCCTCAACCTCGTCAACGAGTACAACCTGCCCTGGGATGACGCCTACCTCGGCGAGATGCCCATCGAAATCCTGCTGGGCGAGTCCGTCGAGTTCATCGCCACCAAGATTCGCAAAAAACTGGAGCCCGTGAAGGAGGGCTGACCTGCATGATCGCCATTCTCGACTTCGGATCCCAGTACAACCAGCTCATCGCGCGGCGCGTCCGGGAGTGCCGCGTGTACTGCGAGATCCTCGACCACGACATCAAGCCCGCCGCGCTGAAGGCTCGGAAGGTGGAGGGCATCATCCTCTCGGGAGGACCGGCCAGCATCTTCGACAAGGGAGTGCCGACGTGCGACCCGGGCATCTTCGAGCTGGGGGTGCCTGTCCTGGGAATCTGCTACGGTGTGCAGCTCATGGCGCACACGCTGGGCGGCAGGGTCACGTCCTCGCCCCTTCGCGAGTACGGGCCAGCGGAGCTCGAGCTCAACGAGAAGGGGAAACGCTCCCTGCTGTTTGCCGGCCTCGAGGGCCGCCAGCGGATCTGGATGAGCCACGGCGACCGCGTCACGAGGCTCCCGAAGGGGTTTTCCGTGGCCGGCACGACGGTGAACTGCCCCGTGGCCGTCATGGAGAACCCCGAACGCAGGCTCTACGGCGTGCAGTTCCACCCCGAGGTGCACCACACGGTCAACGGCATCGCCGTCATCCAGAACTTCCTCTTCCGGATTTGCGGCTGCAGCCCCAGCTGGACCATGGGCTCCTTCATCGAGGAGAACGTCCGGCGGATCCGCGAGCAGGTGGGGGGCGAGCGGGTGCTCTGCGCGCTCTCGGGCGGCGTGGACTCGTCGGTGCTCGCCGTGCTCCTGCACAAGGCCATCGGGAAGAAGCTCGTCTCCATCTTCGTGGACAACGGGCTGCTGCGGGAAAACGAGGTGGAGGAGGTCGTCTCGACCTTCCGCGACCAGTACCACCTGAACTTCCGCCTCGCCCGGGCGAGCGAGCGTTTCCTGAAGAAGCTGGCCGGCGTCACCGACCCCGAGCGAAAGCGCAAGATCATCGGCCGCGAGTTCATCGCCGTCTTCGACGAGGAGGCGAAGAAGCTGGGCAAGATCAAGTACCTCGCCCAGGGCACGCTCTACCCCGACGTCATCGAGAGCACCTCCTCTTTCGGGGGGCCCTCTGTCGTCATCAAGAGCCACCACAACGTGGGCGGCCTGCCCGCGAAGCTCAAGATGTCGCTCGTGGAGCCGTTGCGGGTCCTCTTCAAGGACGAGGTCCGCGAGCTGGGCCGCGAGCTGGGGCTTCCCGAGAGCCTCGTGGGGCGTCACCCCTTCCCGGGGCCGGGACTGGCGGTGCGCATCCTCGGGCCCGTCACGAAGGAGAAGCTCGCCGTCGTGAGAAAGGCCGACGCCATCCTGCGGGAGGAGGTCTGGAAGGCGGGCCTTTTCAACCACGTCTGGCAGGAGCTGGCCGTGCTGCTGCCGGTCAAGACAGTGGGCGTCATGGGCGACGGGCGGACCTACGAGAACGTAATCGCCCTGAGGGCCGTCACGAGCACCGACGGGATGACGGCCGACTGGGTGCGCTTCCCCCACGACGTCCTCGAGAAGATCTCGAGCCGCATCGTCAACGAGGTCAAGGGCGTCAACCGCGTCGTCTACGACGTGAGCACCAAGCCGCCCAGCACGATCGAGTGGGAGTGACAGGCCGCTGTTGGAAACTGCGGCCTCAGTTATGAGTGTTGAGTTTTGAGTGTTGAATGAGGATGAATCCGATTCCTCAACTCAAAATTCAAAACTCATCATTCAACATTGTCCGCTTACGCGGACACAGACAAAGCCGAAAGGTTGGCGGCATGCGAACGAAATACATCTTCATCACCGGCGGGGTGCTGTCGTCCCTGGGCAAGGGGCTCGCGGCGGCCTCCATCGGGTGCCTGCTCGAGGCCCGCGGCCTCACCGTGACGAACATGAAACTGGACCCCTACATCAACGTCGACCCCGGCACGATGAACCCCTTCCAGCACGGCGAGGTTTTCGTCACCGACGACGGGGCCGAGACGGACCTCGATTTGGGCCACTACGAGCGCTTCACCAGCTCGAAGCTCGGCAAGCTCAACAACCTCACGACGGGTCAGGTCTACTTCTCCGTCATCTCCAAGGAGCGCCGCGGCGACTACCTGGGCGGCACGGTCCAGGTCATCCCCCACATCACCAACGAGATCAAGGAATACGTCCACCGGGCCGCGGAGGGCTGCGACGTGGCCATCGTCGAGATCGGCGGCACCGTGGGCGACATCGAGGGCCTGCCCTTCCTCGAGGCGGCCCGGCAGTTCCGCTACGACGTGGGAAAGCAGAACGCCGTCTTCATCCACCTCACCTGGGTCCCCTTCCTGAAGACGGCGGGCGAGGTAAAGACCAAGCCCTCCCAGCACAGCGTGGCCGCCCTTCGGCAGATCGGTATCCAGCCGGACATCCTCCTGTGCCGGACCGAGAACTACCTGGCCGACGATATCAAGGCCAAGCTGGCCTTGTTCTGCAACGTGGAGGTCGAGTCCGTCTTCACGGCCAAGGACGTGGAGCACATCTACGACGTTCCCCTCATGTTCCACCAGCAGGGTGTGGACGACAAGATCGTGAACCTGCTCAACATCTGGACGGGGCAGCCGCGGCTGGGCGAGTGGGAAGAGATGGTCACCCGCATGAAGAACCCGAAGCACGAGGTGACGATTGCCGTCGTCGGCAAGTACGTCAATCTCGTGGACTCCTATAAGAGCCTCAACGAGGCCCTGGCCCACGGCGGCATCGCCAACGATGCCCGCGTGAAGATCGTCTTCACGGACTCGGAAAAGATCGAGAAGGAGGGCGTGGGGGACAAGTTCAAGGGCATCGACGGGATCCTCGTCCCCGGCGGGTTCGGCAACCGCGGCATCGAGGGCAAGATCCAGGCGATCCAGTACGCGCGGACGCACAGGGTCCCTTACTTTGGGATTTGCCTGGGCATGCAGGTGGCCGTCATCGAGTTTGCCCGCAACGTGGCGGGGATGAAGAAGGCCAACAGCACCGAGTTCGACCCCGAGTCGCCCTACCCCGTCATCGACTACCTGCCCGAGCAGCGGCAGGTGACGGAGAAGGGGGCCTCCATGCGCCTCGGCTCCTACCCCTGCGTGCTCGACAGCAAGTCCTTCGCCTTCAGCGCCTACTGCGACCGCGAGATCGACGAGCGGCATCGCCACCGCTACGAGTTCAACAACGAATTCCGGGAGGCGCTCGTGAAGAAGGGCCTGAAGATCACGGGCACCTCGCCGGACAGGCGGCTCGTCGAGATCGTAGAGATCCCCGATCATCCATGGTTCCTCGGCTGCCAGTTCCACCCCGAGTTCAAGTCCAAGCCCCGCAAGCCGCACCCATTGTTTGCCGCCTTCATCGGGGCTTCGCTCAAGGCCAAACAGCAGAAGGGAAAGAATGGGAAAAAGAAGAAGGGGGTATAGGGTTTCGGGTCTAGAGTACAGGGAAGGTACGACAGAAGAAAGGGTTCAGGGGACAGGGTTCAGGGTCCAGGGAAGATAAGACACAACAAAAGGGCAGAGCCGAAAGAAAGCTCTGCCCTTTTTTCGTCCGCACGCACCGGCTCGGAAAGGGCGGAAGCTCGGAAGCTGGGAAGTTATGAAGTTCGGAGAAGCTGGAAGCCAGCAATGCCCCCGGCCTATCCGCGTTTCTCAACTTCTCAACTTCGCAACTTCTCTTTTTCTCTCAGTCCACCTGATGCGCTTCCAGGAACATCGCCTTTTCCAGCGAGTTGAAAAAGTTCTGGTAGGGCTTGGCGTCCGTGACGGGGCTCCGCAGATATTCCGCGCTGGCTCGCACCAGCAGCTGCTTCTCACCCCTCGGCCGGACCGTCACGGTGATTCTCAGGCTGGCATAGACCTGCATCTGCACCGAGTCGGCCCTCGCCTTGCTGGCCGTGACGACGCCGAGGGTGTAGTCGGCCCGGTCGAGCATGAACCCCAGGTCCTGCAGGGTGGCGATGATGGCCCGCATCGTCTTCTCCTTATCCGTCGTGTCGAAGGCGCGCGACTGGATGCTGCGGAGCTGGACCTGACTGGTGTTCATGTCGAGCAGGTGGTCCTGGGTCGTCGCACAGGCCGTGACCAGGAACATCAGCGGGATCAGCAGGAGAAGCTTCCGTTTCAGGCTGTCAGAATTCATGGGCCTCCAGGAACAATGCTTTCGAGAGTTTTTCAAAAAAGCCCTGGTACAGGTTCGGGTCGTTCAAGGGTTCGATCTTCTTGAGGCGCTGCTCCGTGTCGAACACGGTTCGCTCAAAGGCCACGCGGACGGCGACCTGCCTGCCCTCGGCGCCGACGGGCCGGGTCGTGACGAAGGCCTTCATAACCTGGTCCTTGTCCGGCGGGATGGGCACGCCCAGGAAGATGCCTGCGGTCAGGAAGAGGGCCCATTGCACCGGGTCGCTTGCATCGCGCTCCTTGGAAGCGATCAGGAGACCGAGCTGCGAATCGGATTCATCGATGGTAAACCCCGTGTCCTGCAGCAGCGCCGAGCAGGTCGTGAGGATCTTCTTCTCGTCCGTCGTGTCGAAGCGACGGGTCTGTACCTGCCGCTGGGCAAACATCTCCGGCGTCAGGTTCAGGTCCCTGTCGAGCGTGACGGCGTAACACCCCGTCATCAGCAGCAGTGCCGCCAGAGCAGCGCACCCGAAGCGAAAAGACAGCCTCATAGGAATCAGAACGTAGAAGACCGGTAGGCAAAATCGCGAACCTTCTTCTGCTCGTCGAACTTGACGATCACCGTGAGGGACTTCTGCGTCGAGGAACTGGCGCCCGAACTCGTCCCGGCCAGGCCCCCTCCCCCCCCGGAGCCGCCCGTGAGGATGCCGAGGATGAGGGCCGAGCTCGACGAGTAGACGTTCTCCGTCGAGATCCGGTCGTAGACCCAGACCTCGCGCCCCTTCTCGTCCGTTGTGACGACGTTCGGGGAGCCGAGGGCTTCGACGACCTGGGCGCCCGACATGCCCACGCGGATCTCGCGCTGCACCGTCCCGACGGTGAGCTTGTCGCCCTCGCGGGCCTTCTGCACGTCGGCTGCGTGCATGGAAGCGCAGCCCGCCAGCATGACTCCCGCAAGAATGATCAGCCAAACCGGATTCCAGAGTCGCATGGGATCCTCCCTTGTTCGGCGTCCCGGCGTCCGGGACAACCGGCCGTTTGGGGCTATTTTGCTCCGGGTCCTTTTTTTGTCAAGGCCTATTGTGCAAAGCGGCAAATTCCCTGTGGACCGCCGGGCCCGCTACGTATAAAGTATGGGAAAACCCACCCGGAGATGCCATGAAGGCACCCCCCTGTGCATTCAACGAGATCGTCGGGAAGATCCAGGTGCTGACCCTGGAGGTGCGGACGGTGCTTCCCGCGGAAGAGCTTGGGGCGCGGCTGCGAGCCTGCTTCGGCGCCGGGGGCCTCGGGCTGGACCTCCGGGAGGAGCCGCCCGGCAGCCTGCTCTTCGAGGGCGGCGGGGGTTCTGTGACGGCCACTCTGCACCCGGATGGGAGCAGGACTCACCTGCGGATCGTCACGAGCGGGTGGGCCGTGCCGGTGAAACGGTTCGTCACGGGATTGCCGTGAACGACATTCCGGATCGGACCGGCAGGGCCCGGACAGGAAGAACGGAAGGAAGGAGCGGAGATGAAGAAACGGTTCGTTGTGCTGGCCTGTGTTGCGGGGCTCGTCGTCGCGGCCGGAGCGCACGGCGCGTTTGCGGCGGACCCCGGGCGGCCGGGAAGCATGAGCTACGACGAGTACGCCGCCCTGCCGAAGATCGAGACCGTGATCGCGGAGGTCGGCGGCACCTTTGCCGCGACGAAGATCGAGTACGTCTCCTTCAAGGACGTGGAGGGGATCGAGCGGTACTCCATGACGGGGATCACGGGGAAGGGCAAGGGGTCGGGCGTCAAGACCCTGGTCGAGGACTACAGAAAGGTCCGCCTCGAGGCGAAAAGCCTCATGAAACGGCTATGCGGCACGAAGAAGGCCGTCGTGGAGTCGGACCTTCTTTCCGAGGATCGGTTCACGACCCAGTTCCGGTGCCAGTAGAGGTTGGTGGCCGGCCCCGGCCCGTCACCGCAGCCACAGGATGCAGCCCATGACGCCGATCAGCATCGCGAGGATCCCCTCGAAGCGGCGCTGGCCGATCCGGCGGTTGATCCGCAACCCCAGGAAGATCCCCGCAATGGCGAACGGGACGGCCGCGAGAGAGCCCTGCAGCACCGAGGGGGTGAGCAGGCCGTGCCAGCCGTAGCTCGCAACGATGACGAAGTTGGCAAACAGGAAAAAACTCTGGAGCATGCCCACGACCTGCTCCTTGGCCCAGGGCTGCAGGGCCGCGTACACGACGACCGGCGGGCCGTCCGTCCCGAAGGCCCCGCCCAGGATTCCGCTCAGGAAGCCCGTGGGCAGGGCCCAGGCCCTGGAGAGGCGCCGTTTCAAACCGGGCGAGACGATCTTGTAGGCGGAAAAGAGGACCAGGATCGTGCCCAGGATCTTCATGATGATGCCGGGGTCCGTGCTCTTCAGCAGGAGCGTGCCCAGGAACGCGCCCGGCACGGCCGCGGCCAGCAGCAGCAGGGAGTGGTCCCACATGAGGTTCTTCCGCAGGACGAACAGGGCCGGGATGCGGTTGATCGTGTAGCACAGGACGACCACGGGCGCGGCCCACACGGGTTCGGCGTAGAGGAGCAAAAAGGGCATCGAGACGAGAGCCCCGCCGAAACCGGCCAGTCCCTGCAGCAGGGCGCCGGAAAAGATGATCAGGGCCGTCGCAATCGCATAGTCATTCATTCGCCGCTCAGACTCCCGTACCAATAGAAGAGGACCGGAAAGTTCGCTCCCCGGTCCTTTCTTGTTTCTGTACCCTGGGCCCTGTACCCCGGACCCGGGACCCTTCATTATGCCCGCACGCCCACCACGATTCGCCCGCGGACTTTCCCGGCCAGCAGCTCCGCGGCGTACCTCGGAACGTCTGCAAGGGAGATGATGCCGGGGGTGATCTTCTCGAGCGTCTGCGCCGGCAGGTCGCGCACCAGCCGGGACCAGGCCGCCTTGCGTCGCGGGATCGGGCACATCACCGAATCGACACCGCGGAGGCTCACGGCTCTGAGGATGAAAGGCATGACCGTCGTCGGCAGATCGGCGCTCCCGGCGAGGCCGCAATTCGCCACGCAGCCGCCGTAGTTCATCTCGGCCAGCACCCGGGCGAGGACCCTGCCGCCCACCGTGTCGATCGCGCCGGCCCAGCGCTGGGTCTCCAGCGGCCGGGGCATCTCGGCCCACTCCGGCCCGGACACGAAGTCCGTGGCGCCCAGGTCCTGGAGGTATTCGTGCGTCTCCTCCTGGCCGGGCGCCGTCAGCACGGCGACCCGGTGCCCCATGCCGGACAGGACCGCCACGGCCACGCTGCCCACGCCGCCGGCGGCGCCCGTGACGAGGATCGCACCGCTTCCCGGCTTGATCCCGGCCTCCTCGAGCGTCATGATGCAGAGCATGGCCGTGAACCCGGCGGTGCCGATGGCCATGGCGCGGCGCGTGTCGAGCCCCTCGGGCAGCGGGACGAGCCAGTTGGAGTTGACGCGCGCCCGCTGGGTGTAGCCGCCCCAGTAGCGCTCGCCGACGCTCCAGCCCGTGAGAACGACCTTGTCGCCCGCCTTGTAGAAGGGCGACCTCGACTCCAGGACTGTGCCCGCCAGGTCGATGCCCGGCACCATGGGGTACTCTCGCACGATCTTCCCTGTGCCGGTGACGGCCATGGCGTCCTTGTAGTTCAGCGAGGAATACTCGACGGCCACAAGAACGTCGCCCTCGGGCAGATCGCTGATCTGCAATTCCTCGACGGCGTTTCGGACCCGGCCGCCTTCCTGCCGCAGCACCAGTGCCTTGAATGTGTCGGCCATCTTCGCCCCTCCTGCGTCGTGGCTCAAGTTTATCCTGTCTGTCCGGTCTATTCAAACGGCGGGTTCAGGGTCCAGGGGCCAGGGTTCAGGGAAGGAAGAAGATCCTTCTCGACCCGATACCCGATACCCTTCTTCCTTTGCCCGATACCCGATACCCTTGGATCAGCCCGCTTCGGCGATTCTCGCCGGTCTCTGTTCGAATTCGTCACTCCGGATGAACTGCACCGCATTCTTGAAAAACGCCAGCCCCATCCCCTCCTCGGGAAGATCCTCCCGCGTCCAGCGGGGATGGTTCGTGTAGTGCGTGTAGGCCTCCGGATGGGGCATCATACCGTAGAGGCGGCCCGTCTCGTTGCAGATCCCGGCAATGGCGTCGACGGCGCCGTTGGGGTTTGCGGGGTATTCCATGGTGGGCCTGTCGCTGTCCTGCGTGCAGTAGCGGGCGACGACCTGCTGCTGGCGGTGGAGACGCTTCAGGATCGGGGCGCTCTTGGCCATGAACTTCCCCTCGCCGTGGCGCACGGGGAGGTAGACCTTTTTCAGCCCCCGCGTGAAGACGCAGGGCGACTTCTCGTTGACCGCAAGCCAGACCCAGCGGTCCTCGAAGCGGCCCGAGTCGTTGAAGGAGAGTGTCACCGTCTGCTTGAAGTACTCGCCGTCGAAGGCCGGCAGGATGCCCAGCTTCACCATGAGCTGAAAGCCGTTGCAGACGCCGAGGACGAGCTTGCCCTCGCCGATGAAGCGCTGGAGCTGCTCTCGCAGGGGCTCGCCGCTTCCCTTCACCTTTGCGTGGATGATCCGGTTGGCACCCGCCTTGGCCGAGCCCAGGTCGTCGCCGTCGAGGAACCCGCCGGGCAGGTTCAGGAAGTGGTAATCGTCGAGGCGCTTCTCGCCGTTGAGGATCTCGTGGATGTAGACGATGTCCACCTCGTCCGATCCCGCCAGCCGGCAGGCGTGGGCCATCTCCCGCTCGCAGTTCGTCCCGTTCCCCGTCAGTACAATCGATTTTACAATCTTAGGCATCCCTTACCCCTGGTTATGTTGATTCGTTTCGCCTCTGTCGCCTTTTTTTCTGACGATGAACAACGTCGGATGCAGAGTCGATAAGGTCTTCCGAACTTCTTACCTTCTTACCTCCCTACCTTCCAGTGACCGCATGGCGGTCACTAAAACCGCAAGGTTTTCTGCCATGCTTCCTTCAGATCCCCTATCGTCTCCTCGAGGATCGCGCCGCCCTTCAAGCCCTTCATGCGGAAGAGGCTATCGCCCGTCACCGCGCCGATGCAGGCCAACGTGCTTCCCGCAAGCGCCGCCTCGAAGGCTGCCTTCTTGTCCGGCCGCACGGTGACGACGAACCGGCTCTGGGTCTCGGAGAAGAGCGCCTCGTCATCGCGGGCGATCCCGCTTGCGGGCACGGCCGCCAGATCGACCTCCATGCCGAAGCCGCCGGAGAAGGCCGTCTCGGCCAGGGCCACAGCGAGACCCCCGTCGGAGCAGTCATGGCAGGAGGCCACGAGCCCCTCGCGGATGGCCTTTACCAGGGCGCGGTAGAGCGCCAGGGCGCGCTCGCCGTCCACCTTCGGCACGTCGTTGCCGACAAAGCCGTGCAGGGCATACCACTCGGAGCCGCCCAGCTCCCTCTTCGTCTCGCCCAGCACGTAGACGAGATCGCCCGCCCGTTTGGCGTCCATCGTGACGGCCTTGCGCACGTCCTCGATGCGCCCGATGACGGAGAAGAGCAGCGTGGGCGGGATGGAGATCTTCGTGTCGCCGATCTGGTAGTCGTTCTTCATGCTGTCCTTGCCCGAGATGCAGGGCACGCCGTAAAGGAGCGTCAGCTCGTAGAGGGCGAGGTTGGCCCGCACGAGCTGGGCGAGCTTGTAGTGGCCGTCGGGCGTTTTCTCGGACTGGACGGGATCGCACCAGCAGAAGTTGTCGAGGCCCGCGAGCCTCTCCAGCGAAGCGCCCACGGCGACGGCGTTGCGCACGGCCTCATCGATGGCGCAGGCCGCCATGTGCCAGGCGTCGATGTCGCTGTAACGCGGGCAGATGCCGTTGGCCACGACGACCCCCTCATAGGACTCGAGCACGGGCCGGATGACAGCGGCGTCGCTGGGCCCGTCGTTGGCGACGCCCACGAGCGGCTTCACCACGCTGCCGCCCTGGACCTCGTGGTCGTACTGGCGCACGACGGACTCCTTGCTGCAGATGTTGAGGCGCGAGAGCATCGACTTGAGGGCCCTGCCGTAATCGGAAGGCTCGGTGAAGTCCGGCTCGGGGTGGCGCGGGGGAACCCATTTGGCCGCAAGCCTCATCTGGGGCACACCCTCGTGGAGGAATTGCATGTCGAGGCAGGCCGCTGTCTTGCCGCCGTAGCGGATGTGGAACTTTCCCGAGTCGGTGAACGTGCCCAGGATGGTGGCCTCCACCTCCATCTTGCTGGCCAGGGCCATGAACTCGTCGATGTTCTCGGGCGGGATGGCCAGGCTCATGCGCTCCTGCGCCTCGGAAAGCAGGATCTCCCAGGGGGCGAGACCCGCGTACTTCAGGGGGGCGTTCTTCAGGTCCAGCTCCGCGCCGCCCGACATGCCCGCCATCTCGCCCACCGAGGACGACAGGCCGCCGGCGCCGTTGTCGGTAATGGCCCGGTACAGGCCGCGGTCCCGGGCCATGAGCAAAAAGTCGGTCATCTTCTTCTGCGTGATGGGGTCGCCGATCTGAACGGCCGAGACGGGCGAGTCCTCGTGGAGCTCCTCCGAGGAGAACGTGGCCCCGTGGATGCCGTCCTTGCCGATGCGCCCGCCCGTCATGACGACGAGATCGCCCGGCCGGATGGACTTGGTGTGGCTCGGCTCGCCGAGGATCTCGGCAGGCATGAGACCGGCCGTGCCGCAGTACACCAGCGGCTTGCCGAGGAAGCGGTCGTCGAAGACGATGCAGCCGTTCACCGTGGGGATGCCGCTCTTGTTGCCGCCGTGCTCGACGCCCTCCCGCACGCCCTCGTAGATGCGACGCGGGTGCAGGATCCGCTTCGGCAGCGGCCTGTCGTAGAAGGGGTCGGCAAAGCAGAAGACGTCCGTGTTGAAGATGAGCCGCGCGCCCTTGCCCGTGCCGAAGGGGTCGCGGTTGACGCCCACGATGCCCGTGAGCGCCCCGCCGTAGGGGTCGAGGGCCGAGGGCGAGTTGTGGGTCTCCACCTTGAAGACGAGGTTCCAGTCGTCGTTGAACTGGATCACGCCGGCGTTGTCCACGAAGACCGAGAGGCACCAGTCCTCCGCGCCGAGGCGCCGGCGGATCTCCTTCGTTGCGGCCTTGATGCAGCTCGCGAAGAGCGAGTCGATCTCGCGGCGCGTCCCGTCGGGCTCCTCGTAGGTGATGAAGCTGTTGAAGATCTTGTGCTTGCAGTGCTCCGACCAGGTCTGGGCGAGCACCTCGAGCTCCATGTCGGTGATCTTCGAGCCGAGCCCCACCGTCCGGCGGGCCTCGATGACGGCCGGGTCGTTCATGTAGGCCTGGATCGCCTTCATTTCCTCGAGCGAGAGGGCCAGCGTCCCCCGGCTGCTGATGGCCATCAGCTCCGCATCGGGGACGTTGAGGTCGATCTCCTCGATGCGCGCATCGTCCACCCCCGTCACCTTGGGGACGGTGGGCTTCATGCCCGCCTTCGGGTCCCAGCCCTTCCCTTCGACGATCTCGTAGCGCTCGATGAGCTCGTTGGCGAGCACGCCCGAGGCGATCCGTTCCGCGTCGCCGCGGCCGATCTTGCCGCGGATCACGTACTGGCGCGACGTGTAGACCTTCAAGGGCGTTCGCTTGCCGATGAGCAGCTCGATGGCCTCCGTGGCCGTTTTGCCCACGTTGTCCGTGACTCCGGGGCGGAAACCCACCTCGATGAGCCAGTCGAAGGTCTCGGCCAGCCCGCGGTTGATCGCGTGTCGCTGGATCACGGGATCCGACAGGGGGCCCGCGGCGGCCTGCCTGAGCTCCGTCTTCCGGAGGTCGCCCTCGATGGTGAAGACGTCGATCGTCTCGACCCGCTCCACGTCGAGCCGGAGATTCTCCACGATGCGCCGCCTGACCTTTTCGCCCAGGGCGTCGCGGATGTTTTTCCTGAAACCGATTTCGATCCGGTTGACCATGTTCACACTTCCTTCCCCATACGGCGCCCCGTTCAGCGCAGATTGTATTTCGCCAGTTTCAGATGCAGGCCCCGGCGGCTCAGCCCCAGCTGCCGGGCCGCCTTCGAGATGTTGCCCTCGCACTCCTCGAGGACGCGGACGATCATCTGCTTCTCGATGTCCTCGGTCTTCTCCCGGATGAGATCCTTGATGGAGCGCCTGTCGTCGGCCGCCGTGACCGGCTCGAGGGCCTCGACGGCCTCGATGAGCTCGGCGGGAACGTCGCCCATGACAATCGTCTCGCCCTTCGCCATGAGGACGAGCCGCTCGGTGAGGTTTTCCAGCTCGCGGATGTTGCCGGGCCATTCGTGGTCCTGGAGCAGCTCCAGCACCTCGGGGTCCGCCCCCGCGATGTGCCGGTCGAGCTTGCGGTTGAACTTGTCTATGAAATAGTCGAGCAGGGCCGGGATGTCCTCCTTGCGCTCCCTCAGGGGCGGGACGTGGATCGGCATGACGTTGAGCCGGTAAAAAAGGTCCTCCCGGAAGCGGCCCTCCTTCACGTCCTGCTGGAGGTTGCGGTTCGTGGCGGCCACGAGCCGCACGTCCACCTTGATGGTCTGGATGCCGCCGACGCGCTCGAACTCGTGGTCCTGGATGACCCGCAGGAGCTTCACCTGCATCTCCCGGGGCAGGTCGCCGATCTCATCGAGGAAAAGCGTGCCCTTGTGGGCCAGTTCGAAACGTCCCGGCTTGCTGGAGACGGCCCCCGTGAAGGCCCCCTTCTCGTAGCCGAACAGCTCGCTCTCGATGAGGTTCTCGGCGATGGCCGAGCAGTTGATCTTGATGAAGGGGTTGTGCTTGCGGGGGCTGCCGGTATGGATGGCGTTGGCCACGAGTTCCTTGCCCGTCCCGGTCTCGCCGGTGATGAGGATCGTCGTCGTCGTGGGGGCCACCTTTTTGATGACCTCGAAGATCTTCGCCATCTGCGGGCCTGAACCCACGATCTCGCTGCGGTCGATCTCGGCCGGGGGCAGCTGGACCTCCTCGTCGCTCAGGACCCGAGTCTTGACGGCCTTGCCGATCACGCGCTTGAGCTCCTCCTGGTCGAATGGCTTCGTGATGTAGTCGAAGGCCCCTTTCTTGAGGGCGTCCACGGCGGTGGCGACGGTGCCGTGGGCGGTGATGAGGATGACCGGGACGGCCGGGTACTCCTCGACCATGCGGTTCAGAAGACCCATCCCATCGAGCTTGGGCATCTTGAGATCGGTGACGCAGGCCGTCACCTCGTGGCGCTTCAGCAGGGCAAGCGCCTCCAGGCCGTCGGCCGCCGTCTCGACCTCGTAACCTTCCTTGGTCAGCATGGCCTTGAGCACCAGGCGCATGTTGACCTCGTCATCGACGATGAGGATCTTTTTCCGGGGGATTTTCGACACTTGCGTTCCCATGGACGGGTGATTGAAAGGTAGACTCTAGTTTACTTTGACCCGGCCGTCAAGGCTCTTTCAGGCCGCGGTCTTCGGGAGAAGTTACGGCCGGGGCTTGCCAACGGGGTCCGTATTCATTTCGCACAGCGGGACAGAAGGTAAGAGGGTTAGAGGGTAAGTAGGTTGGAGAAGCATCGAGCAGGAAACAAGCACGGCCACATCCAACGTTCTCACCCTCTCACCTTCTCACCCTTTCTCACGACGGGATGCGCCCCCGGTCACCCGCCTTAACTCACCCCTGTGGCAGGTTGAGCCGGATGTAAAATATCGACCCCTGGCCCGGGATCGATTTCGCCCGGATGGAGCCGTTGTTGTTTTTGACGATCCGCTGGCAGATGGAGAGCCCGAGCCCCACGCCCCGCTCCTTTGTCGTGAAGAAGGGCTTGAATATGCTTTGGAGGTCCTCCTTCGACATCCCCTTGCCCGTGTCGCGGACGGAGATCCCCACGGCCTCGCCCTCCTCGCTCTCGATGCGGGTCGTGCGGATGGTGAGGGTTCCCCCGTCGGGCATGGCTTCGATACCGTTGAAGGCGATGTTCAGGATCACCTGCTTCATCTGCTCTCCGTCGACGTAGACCTGCGGCAGGCCGGGGTGAAGCTCCGTCTCAACGGAAATCCCTTCGGGTAGGCCGCTGACCCGGATGACCTCGACGGCCTTCTCGATGATGCCGTTGATGTCGTAGAGCTTCGGGCTGACGGCATAGGGCCTCGCGTAGTTCATGAACTGCGTCACCACGTTGTTGAGCCGGTCCGTCTCCTCGATGATCACGTCGAGAAGCTTCTGGTTCTCGGGGTTGTCCTCCTCGGAGCGCAGGAACTGGCCTGCGCCCTTGATGGAGCCCAGGGGGTTTCGGATCTCATGGGCCATCGCCGTGGCCATCTCCTCGAGGAGCTGCGACTTCTCCCTCTCGAGTTCCTGGTCGAACCCGTAGATGGATGAGAAAATGTCCTTCGCCTCGGGGAAGAAGTAATTGAAGACCTTCTTCATGATGACCCGGAAGGGGTCGTAGGAGATGACGATGATGAAGGAGGCCGTGAGCACGCGGGTGAAGTAGACGGGCTCGATGGTGCCGAAGAGCCCCAGGATGAAGAAGAAGGTGCCCGTGGCGAACAGCGTGACGACGGAGAGGACGAGCCCGCGCACCATGATCTCGTAGAGCTCGGGGAGCCTCGGGTGCAGGATGATGACCAGCACGAAGTACAGCAGGCCCGCCAGGGCCAGGTTGGAGACCGGGGGGAACCGGAAGCCCAGGTAGTGGAAGATGTCCAGGAGGCTGACGGCTGCCGTGATGGCGCAGGCCATCGTGACGTAGACCATCCGGGTGCGCTCCACGCCGGGCGCGCGCCCGCGGATGAAGAGGAACAGGGCCCCGAGGCAATAGAGGATCGTGATCCAGAGGTACGCCACGAGCGCCGGCTCGAACCAGGCCTCCCGCGCGAGCGGCGTGAACCAGGCCGCGGCCCAGAGCAGGCTGAGGAACGACGCGGCGGCGACCTCCTTGCGCGACAGTAAGCTCTTGCCGCGCAGCATGGCGCGGGAGAACTCGAGCAGGAGCGGGGGCAGGACCAGGAATCCCGCGTTGCTCAGGAATTGCAGGAGAGGATGCTCGAAGAGTCCGTTGACGAACGCCCCCCCCTTCTGAAGGAACAGGGCGAGGCACACGAGGGCGAAGGAAACCTGGACGGAGTCCTTCTCCTTCTTGAGGATCAGCGAGACGGCGATCGTGAGGCTCACCGCCGCTAGAATGAAGAGTTCCATGGGAGCGTCCCCGCCGGGTCCAACGAAAAAAGACCATCACCGCCTCGCCCGCACGAAGCCCGGGAAGCGGCATGGCCCCTGGCAACTCCCCGGCATGCGCAGGATCCCGGGGCGCTGTTTTTCGCCATCATACCGGCAACGGCAGGCCAAGTCAAGACGAGGGACGGTGTCGACCAGGTTGACTCGCTCGCCATGCTGCGATCCGGCCTTTCTGATCTGCGACTTTGCAGAGTTCGTCGACGCAGTCAACAACATCCCCAATCCGGTCTATAGAACCTCCTTATCTATTTTTCATATAATTCCACTACATTGCTTTTCCGCGCGTGACTGATATGGTTATGATGTGTTCTGTGCCAACCTTTTTCCTCGTTTCGGTTGTGCAGGATGCCTCTCAAAACTTCATCCTGCACAACCGAAACAGGCACGCGCGGGCGATGAGCCGCCGCGATGACATCACCGAAATGTCACCCTCCGGGTGTCAGGTTTTCTCAAGGGGTCAATCCAACAGAAAGGAGGTGAGGAAAAGACACGTTGAGGTGGGAAAGCCGAAAAAGAGAGAGGCTTTCCGTTGCATGGGGTTGAAGCATCCCCTTTTTACCCTTTTATCGCTTCATATCATTCACAAAAGGAGGACTCGTAATCATGGCACAAGAGCATACCTTTGCATCTCCGGGGCCTGCGGGCCTGGGCGCCCTCGCAGTGGCCTGTTTTGGTTTTGCAGCCGTGTTTCTTGGCTGGGTAAAGGTCGAAGGCCTGCCCATCCTGTTTGCCTGGCTCGTCGGCGGCGGTGTCGTGCAGTACACGGTGGCCGTCATGGAATTGAAGGATCATAACATCACCGGCGGCAACGTCTTCCTGTTCTTCTCGGCCTTCTTCATGTTCGGCGCCTCGCTGAGCGTTCTCTCCAAGTTCCTCATGATCAAGTTCGGCATGGCCCCCCACGCTTACGTCGAGGGGTGGACCTGGATGGCCGGGGCCGGCTTCCTGACCGCCGTGACCCCCGCATACCTGAAGTCCACGAAGCTCCTCTTCCTGCTGGTCGTCCTGATCGACATCGTCCTGTGGTGCATCGTGTTCCTCGACCTGGGAAAGATGGATCCCGCCGTGGGCAAGCCCATCGTGGGCTGGCTGCTGATCGTGTCCGGCTGGATCGGCGTCTATGTCGCCGGGGCCGTTGTGTGCAACACGGTCTACGGTCGCAAGATCTACCCGGTCCCCGCCCCGTTTGTGAAATAGACGAATCCCGGGACATCCGGGTTCGCATGCTCTGTCGAGACGTGAAAGGGCAGGCGCTTGGCGCCTGCCCTTTTCCTTGTTCTGCGGCCGGCGAAGGCCTCCTTCAGGACTGGTCCGCGAGGTACACCTGCAGGCTCACCTTCTTCCCGCGGAGGCTCAACTTCTTGCGAATCCGGTTCCGGTGGAAGTCCACCGTACCCGAGGAAAGGCGCATGAGGGCGCCGATCTGCTTGGAGCTCTTCCCCTTCTTGATGTAATCGGCGATCTGGAGTTCCCGCGCCGTCAGGTGGCCGTTCTCCTTGATCCGGCTCAGGAAGGGGGAGGTGAGCGCCCGCAGGTTCTCCTGGAGGTGCTGGACATGGGCCTGCGCCTGCTTTGTGAGCGCCGTGCCCTTGAGCCGTTCGACGCAGGGCATGATCAGGTCGTCGATGTTGGTCAGGATCCGGCGCTCGATCTCCTTCCGATCGGCCTCCCGCTGTTCCAACAGCGTGCGCAGGGTGATGTTGAACGCCTCGAGCTTGACGGCGCGCCGCTTCAGCTCCCTCTCGCGGGCCCTCAATTCCTTCACGACGTTCTTGCGCTCCGCAATGTCAGCGGCGAGTTCCCGGTTGAGCTCTGCGATCTTCCGCGTCCTTTCGACGACTCTCTGCTCGAGGAGGTCGCGCGACTTCTGCAGTTGCTCCTCCAGTTCCTTGTGCGCCGTCATATCGACGAAGAACCCCTCGTAGTAGGCGGTCTTCCCCTCGACATTGCGCACGGCGTGCATGCTCACATAGCCCCAGCCCCGGCTTTTGTCCTTCCGGAGGAACCGGAACTCGAATGTCGCATGCCCTTCGGCCTCGACCCGCCGCAGGATCTTCTCCCGCAGGTTCCGGTCCGCATAAACCTGCCGGTATGCCGCCTTGATGTTCCGTTTCATCTCCCCGGGCGACCGGTAGCCGAACAGCCTCGCGAGGGCCGGGTTGACGTTGAGGACCCGGCCCGACACGGTTGTCTGGAAAATGCCTTCGCCGGCGTTGTCGAAGAGGCTCCCGTAACGCTCCTCGAGGCTGATCGGGGCGGAAGACCCGGACGGGTTTTTTGCACGCTTGCTCATCGACATCACCTCTCCCCAACCCGCAGCACACCACCACGGCGTTTATCGAGTGGAGCTATCATACACATCGGCAAACCGATTGGGAAGACCTGTTCTTCATGCCCGATCGAAACTATCTAGACGAGATAGATATTTATTAGACAGTTTCCGCATATTGTCCATCCCGCCCTCCCGACCTATGTTTATCCTGTGTTCCGTGCCAACCTTTTTCCCGTTCTCGATTGTGCAGGATGCCCCTCAACCATCCATCCTGCACAATCGAAACAGGCTTGAAACGGCGCTCTTCGGCCTGCTCGATCATGCGAGACGTATAACGGAGAGGTGTCATGATCATAGGTTCATCAAGGGTCATTCCAGTTGAAAGGAGGTGAATGGGAGAGTTTCTCGACAAGCCATGGGGTCATGGCTCGAGTCTTCTATTATTTCTATCGATTTATACACGGTTCCGTTTATATCTGAAAAGGAGGATTCGTTATGGCTCAAGAGCATACTTTTGCATCCCCCGGCCCTGCCGGTCTGGCTGCACTCGCAGTTGCCTGCTTTGGTTTCGGCGCCGTATTTCTTGGCTGGGTAAAGGTTGAAGGCCTCCCCATCCTGTTCGCGTGGCTGGTTGGCGGCGGCGTCGTCCAGTACACGGTGGCCGTCATGGAGTTGAAAGATCACAACATCACCGGCGGCAACGTCTTCCTGTTCTTCTCCGCGTTCTTCATGTTCGGCGCCTCGCTGAGCGTTCTGGCCAAGTTCCTCATGATCAAGTTCGGCATGGCCCCCCACGCCTACGTCGAGGGGTGGACCTGGATGGCCGGGGCCGGCTTCCTCACCGTCGTGACTCCGGCCTATCTCAAGTCCACGAAGATTCTCTTCCTGGCCGTCATCATGCTCGACATCGTCCTGTGGTGCATCGTCGGCCTCGACCTGGGCAAGATGGATCCTGCCGTGGGCAAGCCCATTGTCGGCTGGCTGCTGATCATCTCCGGATGGATCGGCATCTACCTTGCCGGGGCCATTACCTGCAACACGGCCTTCGGCCGCGTGATCTACCCTGTGCCCTCTCCGTTTGTGAAGTAGGCAGACCCGGTTTACATCTCGCAGTGAAGGGGCAGGCTTTCCGGGCCTGCCCCTTTCCATTTCCCCGCCGGGATATCCATGCCCGGCGGACAGAAACATCCTACAGTCGGCTGAGCAGATAGGACTGAAGGCTGACCTTCTTCCCCCGGAGGCCCAGTTTTTTCCGGATGCTGTTGCGGTGCACATTCACGGTGGCCGTGGAGAGCTTCATCAGGGCCCCGATCTCCTTGGAGCTCTTCCCCTTCTTGATGAAATTCGCTACGTGAAGCTCCGTGAAGGTCAGGGGGGCCTCCGCCCGGATTCGACTCAGGAAGGGAGAGGCCAGGGACTGGAGGTTTTCCTGGAGGCTTTGAATGATCGCGCTTGCCTCCTTCGTGAGCGCCGTGTCCCTGAGCCGCTCGACGCCGGGAAGGATCAGGTCGTCGACGTTGGTCATGATCTGCCGCTCGAGGGCCTTGCGATCGGCCTCCCGCCTGTCCAGGAGCGTACGAAGGGTGATGTTGAGCTCCTCGAGCTTGACGGTGCGCTCCTTGAGTTCTTTCTCGACCTTTTTCCGTTTCGCAATGTCCGCGGCGAGGTCCCGGTTGAGCCGGGCGATCTTCCGGGTCCGCTCGACGACGCGCCTCTCAAGGAGATCGTGCGCCTCGCGGAGTTTTTCCTCCATCCGCTTGCGCTCCGAGATGTCCACGAAGAAGCCCTCGTAGTAAGCGGTTTTGCCCTGGGCGTTGCGGACGGCGTGCATGCTCGTAAAACCCCATCCCTGGCTCTTGTCCCTCCGAAGAAATCGGAACTCGTACTGCGCATGCCCTCGGGCTTCGACCTCTCGCAGGACCTGTTCCCTCTGTTTCCGGTCCGCGTAGATCTGCCGGTAGGCATTTTTTATATTCCTCTTCATCTCTTCGGGAGAGCGATATCCGAAGAGTGTTGCGAGGGCCGGGTTGATATTGAGAATCCGGCCGGAAACGGAGGACTGATAAATCCCCTCCCCGGCATGGTCGAACAGGCTGCGGTACTTTTCTTCGGGGCTTATGGGAACTGAACATTCAGCAGCGTGTTTGCCACGTTGTTTCATGGATGTCACCTTCCTCCCAATTTACAACGCGCCTCCCCCCAGCACCTTGTAGAGGATCACCAGGTTGGCGAGCCGGGCCAGGCGGACGGCGATGAGCCCCTGCTGCGCGCTGTAGAGCGAGCGCTGCGCGTCCAGGACGCGCAGGTAGCTGTCGATCCCCCTCGTGTAGCGCGCATCGGAGAGGCGGTAGCCGACCTCCGAGGCCTCCACAAGCGACTGCTGGGCCCGGAGCTGATCCCCCAGGGTTTCGCGCTGGGCCAGGGTGTCGGCCACTTCCCGGAATCCGGCCTGAATCGCCTTCTCGTACTGGGCCAGGGCGATCTCCCGGTCCACCTTCGTCACGTCGTAGGCCGCCCACGTCCGGGCGTCGAAGATCGGCATGACGATCTGCGGAATAAAGGACCAGGTCTCGGAGCCGGACTTGAAGAGCCCGGAGAGCTGGTCGCTCGTGGTGCCGATGCTCGTCGTGAGCGCGATGCGGGGGAAGAAGGCCGCCCGGGCCGCGCCGATGTTCGCGTGGGCCGCCCGCAGCTGAGCTTCGGCCTGCAGGATATCGGGGCGGCGCTGCAGCACCTCGGAGGGCAGGCCGGGGGTGAAGTCGAGGGGCGCTGCCACGTCGTCCAGCGCGTCGGGCAGAAGCTCGGGGGGAACCGGGGACCCGACCAGGAGCCGCAGCGCGTTCTCGTCGAGGGCCACCTGGCTCGTGTACCGGGCGATGTCGACCCGCGCCGCGTCCGCCCGGGTCTGGGCCTGGCGCAGGTCGAGATCGGACGAGGCGCCGACCTCGGCGCGGCGGCGGATCATCTCGTAGGTCTCCTGCTGGGTCTCGAGGGTCGATTGGGCAAGCTTCAGATTCTCGCGGTCCGCGGCAAGGGCGAGGTAGACGTTGGCCACTTCTGCCACCAGCGCGATCTGCGCGCTCGCGCGGGCCTGCTCCACGGCGAAGTACTGCTCGAGGGCCGCATCGCTGAGATTGCGGATGCGGCCGAAGAGATCGATCTCCCACTGGCTGATGCCCACGTTGACGTTGTAGAGCTCCGTCGTCTTCGGCTGTCCGCTGCCCGAGAGGATCCCGGGCACCCGCTCCTTGCTGAACACGGCGCCTGCGTTCACGGACGGCAGCAGCTCGGCACGCTGGATGCGGTACAGGGCCTGCGTCCGTTCGACGTTCAGGGCGGCCACGCGCAGGTCGCGGTTGTTGGAGAGCGCCAGGCCGACGACCTTCTGCAGCTTCTCGTCGACGATAAATTCTTTCCACGGGACATCCGTAGCGGCCTCCTTCGTTTTCTCCGCTTGTGGACCCGCTGAGGCCGGCCAAGAGGCAGGGACGGGGGCCTCCGGGCGCGTGTACGTCGGCGCCAGGGAGCACCCCCCCAGGAACGCAACGATCAGCATGAGAAGAAAGGTCCTGCTCATATCATCGATCCTCTGATGGAGTCCCATTGTCTGTCATGGTTGTTTCCGTGCCCGTGCGCTTCCCGGACAGCCGCTCTTTCATGCCCGAGAGCCTTTTTTTCAGCGCCGCCAGGGACGAATGGCCGCCGCCGGATGCAACGGCGGTCCCCCCGCGGCTCTTGCCGAGGAACGTCTCGACGAGCACGAAGAAGAGGGGCGCGAAGATGATCACCAGGACCGTGGCGGTCACCATGCCGCCCAGCACGCCCGTGCCGATGGCGTTCTGGGCCCCCGCCCCGGCGCCGCTCGCCACTGCCAGCGGCAGCACGCCGAACCCGAAGGCCAGCGAGGTCATGATGATCGGGCGGAAGCGCAGTCTCGCCCCCTCCAAGGTGGCTTCCACCAGTCCCATCCCCTGCTCAACGCCCGCCTTGGCGAACTGGACGATCAGGATGGCGTTCTTCGTCGTCAGCCCCAGCGTGGTCAGCAGGCCGATCTGGAAGTACACGTCGTTGGGAAGCCCGCGCAGGCTCGATGCGATGACGCCGCCGATCACCCCGAGGGGCAGAACCAGCAGGACCGAGATGGGGATGGGCCAGCTCTCGTAGAGCGCCGCCAGGCACAGGAAGATCACGAAGATGGAAAAGGCGTACAGCAGGGGGGCCTGCGAGCTGGACATCCGCTCCTGGTAGGACAGCCCCTGCCAGTCGGACCCGACGCCCTGGGGCAGCTCCCGGACGAAGCCCTCCATGGCCTGCATGGCCTCGCCGGAGCTCCGGCCCGGCGCCGCCTCGCCCAGGATGTTGATTGACGGGAAGCCGTTGAAGCGTTCCAGCTTCGGGGAGCCCGACGTCCAGTGGCCGGAGGCAAAGGACGAAAAGGGCACCATCCGGCCCGCGTTGTTGCGCACGTGGAGCCGCTCGAGGTCCGTGGGCAGCATGCGGTACGGGGCGTCGGCCTGGACGTAGACGCGCTTGACCCGTCCTGCCTGGATGAAGTCGTTGACGTAGGCGCTCCCGAAAGCCGCCGCGATCGTGTGGTGGATCGAGGCGATCGGCACGCCCAGGGCGCCGGCCTTCTCCCAGTCCACGTCGACGCGGTACTCGGGCACGTCCTCCAGCCCGTTGGGGCGCACCTTCGTCATGACCGGGTCTCTGGCCGCCATGCCGAGGAGCTGGTTGCGGACCTCCATGAGCCTGGCGTGGCCCAGGCCTCCGCGGTCCAGCAGCTGGAAGTCGAACCCCTTGGCCTGCCCCAGCTCCACCACGGCCGGTGGCGCGAAGGCGAACACCATGGCGTTGCGAATTTTCGAGAACTCCCCCATGGCCCTTCCGGCCAGGGCCGTGACCCGAAGATCCGCCCGATCGCGGAGGTCCCAGTCTTTGAGCTTGATGAAGGAAAACCCCGCATTCTGCCCCCGGCCCGAAAAACTGATGCCGGAAATGGTGAACACGGCTTCCACCGACTCTTGCTCGTTCTCGGAGAAATAGGTCCGGACCCGTTTCATCACCTCTTCCGTCTGCTCCAGGGTCGAGTTGGCAGGAAGCATGGCCTGCACCATGAGGATCCCCTGGTCCTCATCGGGGAGGTAGGCCGTGGGCATGCGGAGGAACAGGACCCCCATGGCCGCCACGATGAGGACGAAGACGGCCAGGTACCGCAGCTTGTTCGTGATGGAACGGCGGACCAGGCGCATGTACAGATCGCGGATGCGAAAGAACCGGCTGTCGAACCAGCGGAAAAAGGGGCGCAGGAACCAGACGGCGTTCTCCGCCGGCTCGTGCCCCCTGGGCACCGGCTTGAGAAGGGTCGCGCAGAGCACGGGTGTCAGGATCAGGGCGACCAGCACCGAGAGGAGCATGGAGGAGATGACCGTGACCGAGAACTGGCGGTAGATGACGCCCGTGGAGCCGGGGAAGAAGGCCATGGGGCCGAAGACCGCCGAGAGCACGAGCCCGATACCGATCAGGGCGCTCGTGATCTGGTCCATGGACTTCGCCGTGGCCTCCCGGGGCGAGAGGCCCTCCTCGCTCATGATCCGCTCCACGTTCTCCACGACGACGATGGCGTCGTCGACGAGCAGGCCGATGGCCAGCACCATGGCGAACATGGTCAGCATGTTGATGGAGAAGCCGAAGAAGCCCAGGACCGCAAAGGTCCCCAGGATCACGACAGGGACGGCGATGGTCGGGATGAGGGTGGCGCGCATGTTGCCCATGAACAGGTACATGACCAGGAACACGAGCACGATGGCCTCGAAGAGCGTCTTGAACACCTCGTTGATGGCCACCCGGACGAAGGGCGTCGTGTCGTAGGGGAAGATGACCTTCATGCCGGGGGGAAAGAAATGGCTCAGCTCCGCCATCTTGGCCTTGACGTTGTCGGCCGTCTGCAGGGCGTTGGCCCCGGCGGCCTGGCGGATGGCCATCCCGGCGGAAGGCTTGCCGTTGTAAAAGGCCTGGACGTCGTAGGTCTCGGTGCCCAGCTCGGTGCGCCCCACGTTCCGGACGCGAACGACGGAGCCGTCGGGGTTGGTGCGCAGGGGGATGGCGGCGAACTCCTCGGGCGTCCGCAGAAGGCTCTGGACGACGATGCTCGCGTTGAGGCGCTGCCCCTTCACGGCGGGCGCGCCGCCGAACTGCCCCGCCGAGACCTCCACGTTGTAGGCCCTCAGCGATGCGATCACGTCCTGGATCGTCAACCCGTAATTGGTCAGCTTGTCGGGGTCGAGCCACACGCGCATGGCGTACTGGCTGCCGAAGATCTCCACCTCGCCGACGCCGGGAACCCTGGAGAGCACCTTTTCCAGGTTGGACTGGGCGTAGTCGCGCAGGTCGTTTCCGTCCATGCTGCCGTCTTCCGAGATCAGGCCGACGAACATCAGGTAGTTGCGGGTGGATTTGCTGACCTTGACGCCCTGGTTGCTGACGACCTCCGGCAGGTTCGCCATGGCGAGCTGGAGCTTGTTCTGCACCTGTGCCCAGGCCAGGTCCGGGTCGGTCCCCGGGGCGAAGACAAGCTCGATGCGGCACGAGCCGGACGAGTCGCTCGTCGCGGTGAGGTAGAGCATCCGGTCGAAGCCGGTCATCTTCTGCTCGATGATCTGTGTGACGCTGTTCTCGACGGTCTCCGCCGAGGCGCCCGGGTAGAAGGCGGTGATGGCGATCGACGGCGGGGCGATGGGGGGGTACTGCGCAACGGGCAGGTTGTAGATCGCGAGGCCGCCCCCCGCCATCATGATGATGGCGATGACCCACGCGAACACCGGACGATCCAGGAAGAATCTCGAGAGCATCGCGCGCCTCCGTCAGTTCGACTTCGCGGCCGCGGGGGCGGCCGTCCTGCCCGGGGCGCCCGCGGCCTCGGCGAACGGAACCGCCTTCACGACGGCACCGGGTCTCACCTTCTGCATTCCCTCGACGACGACCCGCTCGCCGGGCGCGAGGCCGTCCGAGACGAGCCACCTGTCGCCGATCGTGCGAACGAGCGTGAGCACCCGCTGCTGGACCTTGTTTTCGGCATCCACGATCAGGGCCACAGGGTTGCCCTTCGGGTCCCGGGAGACGCCCTGCTGAGGGACGAGGAGCGCCTTCTCGCTGACCCCCTCTTCCAGGACCGCGCGGGCGAACATGCCGGGCAGCAGCACCCGCTTCGGGTTGGGGAACACGATGCGCAGGATGTAGGAGCCCGTTGTCTGGTCCACCGTGACGTCCTGGAACTGAAGGGCCCCTTCCAGCGGATAGGGCGTGCCGTCTTCCAGGATCAGCTTGACCCGGGCCCGGTTGGCGCTGTCGCGCTTGAGCGCGCCGCTCGCCATGGCCTTCTGCAGTTGCAGCAGCACCGCGCTCGACTGGGTCACGTCCACGTAGACCGGGTCGATCTGCTGGACAGTGGCCAGCGGCAGCCCCTGGCCCGCCGTGACCAGCGCGCCCACGGTGACCGACGACTTGCCGATGCGCCCGGCAATCGGCGCCGTCACCCGGGTATACCCCAGGTTGATCCGCGCGGTCTCCACGGCCGCCTTGCCGGCAGCGATCTCCGCCTCGGCCTGCTTGAGGGCCGCCGTCGCGTCGTCGTATTCCTGGCGGCTTACCGCCCTGATCTCCACCAGCTCCCGGTAGCGGTCCGCCCGAAACCGGATGGAGGTCACGTTGGCCTCCGCCCGGGCAAGCGCCGCCCTGGCGCTGTCGTAGGCGGCCTGGTACGTCGCGGGTTCGATCTGGTAGAGCACCTCTCCCGCCTTCACGTCGGAGCCCTCCTTGAAGAACCGTTGCTGGATGATGCCGCTCACCTGGGGGCGCACCTCGGCAATCAGGTAGGCCGACGTCCTGCCCGGCAGCTCCGTGGTGATCGCGATGCGCTCGGGCTTCATTTCTACCACGGCCACTTCCGGAGGCCCGGCGGGCCCCGGCGCTTTTGCCCCGGAATTCTGGCAGCCGGCCAGGATGCAAACCGCAAGCAGGGCCGCGGCGGCAAGGATCATCGTGACGTGCGGACGGACTTGCATGCAACACCTCTTCGATTCGGTCAATGAACTTCCTGACGCCGTGCCGGCGTCAGGGAAGCTATCTGGTTTTATTCGTTCCTTGTGATTTCCCGCCCTGTCGATCCCATCGCCCGTCACCCGGGCCCATCCTGTCTCCTGACCCCGTCCCAGCAGGCCTCGACGGCCTTCCGGATCAGCGCGTCGTCGAGCACCAGGAACCCCAGGATGTGATCCCGCAGGAGGGAAAGAATGGGCCCGAAGGCCAGGGCGAAGTGCAGGGCGAGGGGGAGGTCCTTCAACGCCTGGCGGTCGATCCCCTCCTGCAGGAGATGCCGGAAGAGATCGATGTCCCGTGCCTTCCCCAGCAGCCTCTCCCGACGCATGGTCACCCCGTACGGGGAATTCATGTACTGCTCGATGAACCGGAAATGGATCGCATGGTCCACGAAATACCGGATGATCCAGGTGGAGAGATGAATGAAGCGGTCCCGGAGGGGACGGTCGACGGAGTAGCCCTGCATCAGGGATTCCACCACCGTTCTTTCCAGCTCGCTGAAGACCTCGACAATCAGCGCATCCTTGCTCTCGAAATAGCGATAGATCGTGCCGGCGCCCACGCCCGCCCTATCGGCGACCATGGCCATGGGGGCCCCGTGAAACCCCTGTTCCGCAATCAGCTCGAGGGCCGCCTGCATGATCTCCTTGCGCTTATCCGAATTTCTCATGGTTTGACCCCTTGGCCACCTATATCGGAATGAACGTTCATTCCTTTACGCCTTTTTCCCCTCCCTGTAAAGATTTTTTTCCTGACCTGTATACCCCCCTTCCCAGTGTGAAGAGAAGTATACACTTCTTCACCCTCTCGTCCTCCGCTCGGGCTGCCCCCATTTACGAATATATACTTATTATATCGGGAATTTATAAACATCGGGCCCTCTGACATCCCCCCTGGCACAACGGTTGCTCATAACGGTGCGGGCCGCAGGAAGCGGCTCGTTTGCTGTAGAGAGAGATAAGAGGAAGCACCGAAGGAGACGACGACTAATGGTTAACGGCAAGACCGCCATCGTATTTCCGGGACAGGGGTCCCAGCGCCACGGGATGGGCAAGGATTTCTACGAAAGCATCCCCGAATGCCGCCGGATCTACGAGCAGGCCTCCGACGCCCTGGGGTGGGACGTGGCGGCGCTTTGCTTCGGCGAGGACGAGAAGCTCAACCTGACCGCCTACGCCCAGCCGAGCATCGTGGTGACGGAGATCGCCATGCTGAAAGCCATCATTGATAAGTACGGCATCACCCCCGACGTGTTCGGCGGTCACAGCCTCGGCGAGTACACGGCGCTGGTGGCCGCGGGTGTCCTGCCGCTGGAGACGGTGCTGCGCATCGTCCACATCCGCGGCAGCCTCATGCAGGAAGCCGTCCCGGTGGGCGAGGGCTCCATGGCGGCCGTCATTCGCAAGGATCTCAGCTCGCGGATGATCCGCGAGCTGCTCGCCGACCTGCCCATCGACGTGGCGAATATAAACTCGCCAAACCAGATCGTCATCAGCGGCCGCTCGAAGGCCATGCCCGAGGCCGAGGAGCGCCTCGTGAAGGCCCTGGCCGACGAGAACCCCGCGCGGTTCGTGGCCCTCAACGTGAGCGCCCCCTTCCACAGCCGGTTCATGCACACCATCGAGGAGCCCTTCGAAGGCGAGCTGGCTTGCGTGCGCAGGCAGATGAAGGCCGAAAACGCCGTAAAGGTGACCTCCAACTTCACGGGCAGCTTCCACTCGTCCGACAAGGAAGAGGTCATCGAGCGCCTCGTGGCGCAGCTCTCGGGCACCGTCCAGTGGTGCGACAACATGAGGGCCATCGCCTCGCAGGCCGACCACGTCTACGAAATCGGTCCCAACCGTCCCCTCCGGGACTTCTTCAAAACGATCGGCGTGACCTGTATCTCGCTGACCACGCTCTCCTCCGCCGAACGGACCTTCGCCGGCAACTGACCGGAAAGGGACCGCCGCCCGCGGGGATCATCCGAACACGCACACCATCAAGGAGAACTCCATGGATTTTCGCCTCAATGAAGACCAGCAGATGTACGTCGACACGGTTCGTCGTTTCGTGAAGAACGAGATCCTCCCGAATATCCTGCAGATCGACAAGTCGCACGAGTTCCCCTACGGGATCATCGCCAAGGCCTGGGAGCTGGGCATCCTCAATCTGAGCGTCCCCAAGGAAGTGAAAGGTTTCGAGATCGACGCCGTCTCGTCGGCCCTCATCATCAAGGAGCTCTCCTACGGCGACACGGGCATCTCCACCTCGGCCATGTGCAACGACCTGGCCAACACGGTCATCGCCCAGCACGGCAGCGCGAAGCAGAAGGAGGATTTCCTCGGGCCCTACGCCCAGGCGCCCCTGCTGGCCTCCTTTTGCCTCACCGAGCCCGGCGCCGGGTCGGACAACTCCTCCATGAGCACCTTCATCGCCAAGCGAGCCGACGGCAAGTACGTCCTCAACGGCGCCAAGTGCTTTATCACGAACGCCTCCTACGCCAGCCAGTTCACCGTCTTCTGCAAGGTTGGAAAGCCCACGGCTCAGTTGCTTGCCTGCTGCATCGTGCCGGCCGAGGAGATGTTCCAGGGCGGCAAGCCCAACCTGCCCGCGAAGCCCCAGGCGGAGCTTACGGCCAGGGGCGGCGGCCGGATCGTCCTCGGAAAGCCCGAGGAGAAGCTCGGCCAGCACCTCTCCAACACGGCCACGGTCACCTTCGAGGACGTGATCGTCGACGAGAGCCAGATCATCGGCGATCGGCGCCAGGGCTTCAAGTACCTCATCGACGTTCTCGACTACGCCCGGCCCATGGTGGCCGCCATCGGCGTGGGGCTCGCCCGCCGCGCCCTCGATCTGACCCTGCAGTACACCCGCGAGCGCAAGCAGTTCGGCCAGCGGCTCTGCGACATGCCCGTGGCGCGGGAAACGCTGGTCGCCATGTGGAAAAAGGTGGAACTGGCGGAGCTGGCCCTCATGAAGGCGGCCGTGAAGGTCCAGGAGCGCGACGAGGACCGCGGGATGTACTCGTCGCTCGCGAAGAACACCGCCGCCGAGGCGGCCCTGTTCTGCGCCAACGAGGGGCTCCACCTGCACGGCGGCTACGGCTTCATGCAGGAGTACGAGATCTCGAAGCTGGTCCGCGACGCCCACATCATCGACATCTACGAGGGCGTGCGCGAGGTGCAGCACATGATCATCGGAAGGGAACTGGTGTAAACAGGGGCCAGGGTACAGGGTTCAGGGAAAGAAATAACAAGAAATCCCCCTCGTTCCCCCTTTGCAAAAAGGGGATGAAAGGGGGATTTGGACGGAATAGACGAAGATGATATATTTGCACGGACTGGGGCACTTCTACCCGGAGAACGTGATCACGAACCGCTTCCTGAGAGATCTGGACATCGGATCGAGCGAGGAGTGGATCGAGGAACGTGTGGGGATCCGCGAGCGCCACACGGTCCTGCCCCTGGACTACATCCGCCAGACGAAAAACCAGGACGTCCGCGCCGCCCAGGAGGCGAGCCTCTACACCAACGGCCAGACGGCGGCGGCAGCCGCCCGCATGGCCATCGAACGGGCGGGGATCGCCGTCGGGGACATCGGCATGGTCATCTCCGGCAGCTCGGCCCCCGACGTGGCCTCGCCGGCCGAGGCCTCCACGGTGGCCGCCGAGCTGGGGATCGACGTGCCCGCCTTCGACATGAACTCGGCCTGCACGAGCTTTGCCCTGCAGATGCACTTCCTGTCGAACATGAGCGCGGGGGCGCTTCCCCCGTACATCCTGATCACGCAGCCCGAGAACCTGACGCGCTGCCTCGATTACACGGACCGCCGGTCGGCATGCCTCTTCGGCGACGGGAGCACCGCCGCCGTCGTGTCGCCGGCCGTGCCGTCCGACAAAATCATCGACGCCACGCACTTCGACGCCAAGCCGTCCTGCTGGGACAAGGTGTCGATCCGCCGGACGGGCCACTTCGGCCAGGACGGCAACGCCGTGCAGGGGTTCGCCATCCGCAAGACCACCGACGCCCTGCGCGTCATCCAGGCGGCCAACCCCTCGCTCAACGGGCACCTGAAGTTCGTCGGCCACCAGGCCAACCTCGGCATGCTGAGGACTGTCTGCGAGCGCTGCGGGATCAGCCCCGAGAACCACTGGCACAACGTCGAGCTCTTCGGCAACACGGCCACGGCCGGCGCCCCGGGATCGCTGAGCCTCCACTGGGTCGACCTCGAGCCGGGCGACCACGTCGCCCTCGTGCAGGTGGGCGCGGGGCTGTCCTGGGGCCACATGATGCTGACTGTAAAGGAGTCCTCATGACGTATCAGGAATTCATGGAACGGGGCCATTTCGATCTGAAGGAGATACTGGCCATCGCTTACGGCAACCTCGTCTCCGACCCGCCGACAGGCATGGACGCGAAGCTCCCGGCGCCGCCGTTTCTCATGATCGACCGGATCCTCTCGGTCACGAAGGACAGCCGCCAGGGGACGATCATCGCCGAGCAGGACGTTCGGCTCGACGCCTGGTACTTCCAGTGCCATCTGCCGGGCGACCCGGTCCAGCCGGGATGCCTCTGCGTGGACGCCGTCTGGCAGCTCCTGGGCTTCTACTGCCTCTGGCGCGGGGCCCTTGGGACCGGCCGGGCGCTGGGCTGCGGAGAGATCTTTTTCAGCGGGCAGATCCGGCCCCACAACAAGAGGGTGCGCTACGAGGTGAACGTGAAGCGCTTCCAGCGGCTCAAGGACTCCGGGGCGAGCATCGTCATCGGCGATGCGAACATCTTCGTCGACAACGAGCTGATCATGACCCTGAAGGACGCCAGGACGGGCGTCTTTCACGGGATCGCCTACCCGGATTATCCGCACAAATCGAAAAACGCCGTCGGCGGCGTGATGGTGAGGGAATAGTCATGAGCGACAAGCCGGTGGCCATCGTAACGGGAAGCGGAACGGGGATCGGCACGGCCTGCGCGCGGGCCCTGGCCCGGGAAGGCTTTCGCGTGGGGCTTCACTACCGCAGGAGCGCCGAGAGCGCAAAGGCCCTGCAGGCCGAACTGGGCGATGCCTTCCTGCTGCAGGCGGATCTCACCGACCTCGACCAGGTGGAAGCCCTGGTGAACCAGGTCAAGGGGCAGGCCGGGCGAGTGGACGTCCTCGTCAACAACGCGGGCCTCTCCATCAACGCCGATATCAACTCCATGAAGGCGGAGCAGTTCGACGAGCAGCGGGCCATCACGAGGGGGATCTGGTTCCTCACGAAACGGGTGCTTCGCCAGTACATGCTCCGGAAGGGGAGCGGACGCATCATCAACATCTCGAGCGTCGTGGGGCACACGGGCAATGCGGGGCAGATCCCCTACACGATGGAGAAGGCGGCGATGGACGTGTTCACGAAGTCTCTGTGCCGGGAGCTTGCGGGCCGCAACATCCTCGTCAACTCCGTGGCACCGGGCTTCATCGACACGGAGATGACGGCTGCGTTGCCGGAAGAGATCCGGGAGCGGCTCCTGGCGGGCGTGCCGCTGGGCCGCATGGGAAGACCCGAGGAGGTGGCCGAGGTGGTGGCCTTCCTCGCGACGAAGGGTTCTTACATCACGGGAACCGTCATCCACGTCAACGGGGGGCTCTATGGCGGCTGATCGGGACATGCGCGAGAGGGTGCTGGCGGCGGTGCCGCAGCAGGCCCCCTTCCGCTTCATCGACGAGATCCTGGAGCTCGACGAGACGCACATCGTCGGGGCCTACCGATTCAAAGAGGACGAGTCGTTCTACGGGGGACATTTCCCGGGGCGCCCCGTCACGCCGGGGGTCATCCTCGTGGAGGCCATGGCCCAGACGGGGGTGGTGGCCTTCGGGCTCTACCTCGTCATGGCGCAGGGCCGCGAGGAGGAGCTGAAGAAGGGATCGCTGACCACGCTCTTCACCGTCATCGAGGTCATGGAGTTTGCGGGCATGGTGAAGCCGGGCGAGAGAGTCATCATCCGGGGGGAGAAGATCTATTTCCGAAAAGGGAACCTGAAAGCGAAGGTCAGCATGGAGAGGGAAAACGGGGAGCCCGTCGCATCGGGCGTGCTGGCCGGCATGGGAGTCAACCTGCAATGAGAACGAGGATTGTGATCACGGGTCTTGGGATCATGGCCCCCAACGGTCATGGTCTTGACGAATACGAGAAGGCGCTCCGCGAGGGGCGCTCGGGCATCCGCTTTATCCCGCAGCTCAAGGAGCTGGGGTTTGCCTGCCAGGTGGGCGGCGTCCCCCAGGGGTTCGAGGAGCTCCGCACGAAGTACTTCGATTCCGAGGATTTGCTCTCGGTGAACGACAACATCGGCTACGCCTGCATCGCCGCCATCGACGCCTGGCACGACGCGGGCTTCACCGTGCCGAAGCCGGACAGCACCGAGGTGGACTGGGACACGGGGGCCATCATGGGCTCCGGGATCGGCGGCATGGACACCATCGCCAACCAGGTCGTCCCGAAGGTGAACGAGCACCAGATCCGCCGCATGGGGAGCACCATCGTCCAGATGGTCATGAACAGCTCCACGAGCGCCAAGATCGCCGGGATGCTCGCCTTGGGAAACCAGGTCACGTCAAACTCGTCGGCCTGCAGCACGGGCAACGAGGCCATCATCGACGCCATGCTTCGCATTCGCGGCGGGCTTGCCAGGCGGATGATCGCCGGGGGCTCCGAGGGCTCCTCGCCCTACATCTGGGCGGGCTTCGACTCCATGCGGGTGATGTGCCGGAAGTTCAACGACGCCCCCGGGAAGGCCTCGCGCCCCATGAGCGCCACGGCGGCGGGCTTCGTGCCCGGCTCCGGCGCCGGTGCCCTGATCCTCGAGGACCTGGAGACGGCGAAGAAGCGCGGGGCGAAGGTTTACGCCGAGCTGCTCGGCGGGGCCGTTAACTGCGGAGGGCACCGAAACGGGGGCTCCATGACGGCGCCCAACCCCGAGAGCGTCCAGCGCTGCATCCGCGCAGCCGTGGCCGACGCGGGGATCTCCGTTGCCGACGTGGACGTTGTCAACGGGCACCTGACGGCCACCTTCGCCGACCCCCACGAGGTGAAGAACTGGGCCGTCGCTCTTGAGCGCACGCCGGCCACCTTCCCCTGGATCAACTCGACCAAGTCGCTCGTGGGCCACTGCCTGGGCGGCGCCGGGGCCGTGGAGTCCGTGGGGGTCGTGCTCCAGCTTTACAAGGGGTTCATCCACCCCTCCGTCAACAGCGAGGATGTGCACCCCGAAATCGCGGACTTCGCCCCGAGGATCCCGCAGGCGGTCATCGAGGACCCGAACGTGAAGATCTTCGCCAAGGCCGGTTTCGGCTTCGGCGACGTGAACAGCTGCATGATCTTCAAAAAATGGGAAGGATAAGAACCGTTTCAGGTTATCGGTTTCACGTCTTAGGCAAAAAAATAGACATCATTCGATAGAAGGAGTTTGAAATGGACGAGAAGAAGATTTTCCAGGAGATGTGCAACATCCTCAAGCTGTACACGAAGAACCCCGAACTGCTCGACACGGCGACGAAGGACACCCACATTCTCAACGACCTGAAGGTCAACTCCGCGCGCCTCGTGGACGTGGTCATCAAGTGCGAAGACGTGTTCGGCATCTCCATCGACGACGACGAGGCGGACAAGATCCGGACCATAGGCGACGCCGTCGAGATCATCTTGAAGAAAGCAGCCTGAGCTAGGGGTCAGGGTACAGGGTCCAGGGTACAGGGTAGGGAACGTGGATTCCCGCTCGCCTGGCGTTCTGTCATGCTGCCGCGCAGCGGCATTGCTTGACTTCTTAACTTCTCAACTTCTCAACTTCGTCGGATGATCGGCATCGGCGAGGTTGGGGGGAAAGAAGTGCGAGCAGAACCAAACATGAACAAGAGCGATCAGAGGTGGCTGGCGGTTCAGGATGTGCTGAGCCGCCTGGCCGCATTCCTCTATATCCCCCTCGTCGTCCTGGTGATCCGCCTGATGGGCTACCGGTTCCGGGAACTGAAATCCTTCCGGCGGCAGTGCCTGGAGCACCTGCGCCGCCACGACGGGGGCTGGCTCATCTGCGCAAACCACCTGACGCTCGTGGACTCGGCCTTCATTGCCTTTGCGATGGTGCCGTGGTGGGGCTACCTGCTCCATTACCGGTGGCTCCCCTGGAATCTCCCGGAACGGCGCAACTTCAACCGCAACCCCCTCGACACGGCCGTCTGCTACCTCATGAAGTGCATCCCCATCACGCGGGGCGGCGATCGCGAGGAGATGAAACGGACTCTGGAGAAATGCGACCACCTGCTTTCGACAGGGCACGCGATCCTCGTGTTCCCCGAGGGAGGCCGCTCCCGGACGGGGCGGATCGACGTGGAGAATTTTGCCTACGGCGTCGGCCGGTTCGTGAAAAATCTTGACCGGATGAAGATCCTGTGTATTTATTTGCGGGGCGACCGCCAGGAGACGTGGAGTTCCATCCCGAAACCGGGGGACACGTTTTCGATGGCCGCCGAGGTATTCGAGCCGGAGAGACTCGCAACCAACGGGCTCAAGGCCCAGAGGGACTACGCCGGGCAGATCATCCGGCAGCTGTCCCGGATGGAGGAGAGGTACTTTGAGAGTAGGCAACGACATCGTGGATTTGACGGACCCCGGCAGCATGAACAAGAGCAAGGACTCCCGGTACATCAACCGGGTGTTCACCCCCGCTGAGCGGAACCGGATCAAGAACTTCCCGGAGCCCGACGTGCTGCTGTGGGCGCTCTGGGCGGGGAAAGAAGCCGCCTTCAAGGTGCTCGCGAAGAAGGACCCGGCCCTGCCGTTCATCCCCCGGAATTACGAGGTTCACCTGGACGACTACGGGCTCCGGGGGACCTCGACGGACGCGGGGACCTGCAACCCCCACGTCGAAGGCGCCGTGCTGACCCCCGAGGGGACAGTTCCCCTGCGGATCTACAGGCGCTGCACCTACATCCACGCCCTGGCCCTGTCGGAGGGGGAGGAGTACTTCGACTATGTCTTCTGGCGCGTGGAAGTGCTGCCCGAGTTGAAGGGCGTGGACTCGCTCGAGGTGGAATCGCGCATCGTCCGCGAAGCCCTCAAGCGCTGCGTCGCCACGCATCTCGGATGGAACCAGAAGGAGATGGAGATCCGCCGGACCGAGACGGGCAGCCGCCCCGGCCCGCCCCGCCTGTACTACCAGGGCAAGCGCACCACGCTGGATCTGAGCCTGAGCCACGACGGCCACTTCGGGGCCTATGCCGTGCTGATGCTCAGTCCCGACGACAGGCCGTCGAAGTCCGACCAGCCGGACCTTACCTGCCAGGCGGAGGACGCAACCCTGCAGTGATGCCACCGGCCAAGCGCATGAAAAAAGAGGCAGGTCCTTTCGGGCCTGCCTCTTTTTCGTACACAGGGCCTTCAGTGGCATCACACCATTGAACGACACCACCCTACTTCGCCGGTTGCCTCTTGACTCCCCGTGCATGGTCGATGAACTTTACGGCCAGTTCGGACCAGAACTTGAAGGCATCCGTGGCCGAGCCCCATTTCGAAAACCGCTGCTCGAACTCGGCTTTCTTCTCGTCCACGGCGAGAAGCAGGATCTCGCCGGTCGTGCTGTCCAGGGCCATCATCTCCACGCCCGTCTCGCCGCTGCCGGACCAGCCGCCCGTGGCGCCCTTCTTGACGAGACTGATGCCGATCCCGACGGGAATGACGGAGGTGACGGCGCTGACGCCGGGCCGGCTCTGCTTGATGTTCGTGATCGCGATGCGGAGCCGTGCAACGTTCGGTCCCGGATCGGCCACGATCGGGTACTTGTCCTTGAAGGCCGCCATGAGTTCCTTGTTGAACGCATCGGCCAGTTCCTTCATCTCCTGCGGGTCGATGCCCTTGTAATCGGACTGGTCCGCCAGGAAGAAGATGACGCTGTCCACCATGAACGTGTCGTATCTCTTCGGGTCCACCCCGGCCTTCAGCCAACGCAGCTTGGCCCCGCCCTCGGGCCCTGGCTTCAGCAGGTCGTAGACAGACGGGTTGCCGAAGAAGCCAGAGTACTTGATCTCCGCCGCCGAGGTCCCGGGCATTGCGAGAACCAGGGCGATCACGGCCGCCGTCCAGATCGCTGTTCTTGCTCTCATGGCGTCCCCCTTACCTCTTCTTCAGCCCCACGTCCTTCACGGCCTGTGTACAGCGGCTGCTCAGCTTGGCCTTGTTTTTCTCCATGCAGTCGAGGAGTCTTCCCTCTCCCGGTCTCACATTCGAGCAGTAGGCCTTCAGATCATCGCGGCACTCATTGGCCACGTAACTCAGCGCGTTGACCACGCGCTCGAGCTGCACGGAAGCGTCGTAGAGAGCATACTCGCATCGGCCCGAAAGCTTGTCCCCGTATGCATAGAGGCAGGCCAGGACGCGGCCCTCCCCGGGGGTCACGCTCTTGCAGTACGTTTCGAGTTCCACCTTGCAGCCCTCCTTCACGGTCTGGACAATCCCCTCCTGGGCCAGCGCGCTTCCGGCAAAAAGAGAAACCAGCAGCACAACCATCAGACAACCGATCAAGCGTTTCATCACCTTCTCCTTTCTTGTGTGTGATCCCTTGCATCCCCGATCTTCAGTCAGGCGAATGCCCATCCTGCGTATCGGCGTTCTTTCCCTGATCCGTCTTTATAATGAAACTTCATCGATGCAGCCAGCGTTTTCTTTCCAGCGTCGTTGCTCAATAGGTCCATTTCAGGTTGAGCGCGAAAAAGCTGAAGCTCGAGCTGCCGAACTCGCCCGACACCGTGTTCGCCAGGGGCCCGACCCCGCGCACCTGGTTGACGGGCATGTCGCCCAGCCACGCGAACTCGTAGGCCGCCCCCAGCGTCAGGTTCGGGGTTACGGCGTACTGGGCGCCCACGGCGAAACCCCAGATCTCCCCCATGGGGACCGAGACGGTGCGATTGCCGTCGTCTACGGCGGAGCTGTCGTAGGCAACGCCCGCCGAAAACGTCCAGGGGGAATCGACGGCCGGACGGTACTGCACCCCGAGGGCCACGTGCCACGTGTCGTTGTAGTCGCTGTCCACGGTCAGGCTCGAGGGGGTGCTCGAGTTGATCCCCACGTCGACCTTCCCGAACCTCGACCAGTCCTGCCAGCCCACGTTCCCCATGACGGCCCACCGCGGATTGATCTCGTGGTAGGCGCTGAACATGACCATTTGGGGGACGGTCATGCCGAGGCTCATTTCGTTCGTCGTCAGCCCCCGGCTGACCAGGAAAGCCTGCAGCACGGGGCCCAGGCCGCTGAACTCGGGCACGGAGGCGAAGTCGAGCTTTACCTCCGTCAGGTAGGTGAGGCCGAAGCGCGTCCCGTTTTTCGGCTCCACCAGGATGCCGAAGTTCCCCCCGTATCCCCACTTCCGGTCATCGTACTTGAGCTGGCCGTCGGGGCGGGCCTCGCCTGCGTTGTTGACGGCCACCTGCTCGTCGAGGATGCCGTACATCATGTTGAGACCTGCGCCGAGATAGAGCCAGTTGTTCACGCGCCAGCTCACGGCCGGCGTGAGGGTGAGCCCCAGGAGCGTGGACTTCTGGACGAGGTAGCGCCCGACCCAGGTATCCCCGTAGTTTTCGCTGAGACCGAAGTAGGAAAGGACACCGAAGCCGATGCTCCAGTCCGGGTTGAGCTTCTGGACGACGAAGGCGCTCCCGCCGGGGATCCAGCCGATGGCAACCCCGCCGTCGTCGCCGGGAACCGTCGTCGAGGCGTTGGGGCTGAACCCCACGTCACCGTACAGGGCCTGCAGCCCCCCCAGGACCTGGGACTTCTCGAGGCGGCCCATCCCGGCGGGGTTGGTGAACACCGTGGCGGCGTCCTGCGCGCGGGCGGCGTAGCCTGCCGCCGCATATCCCACGTCGGGCGAACCGAACTGGTAGAGCATGACGCCCCCGGCCCAGGCGGGCCCGCCGGCAAAAAGGGCGGAAAGGACCGTGGAGCACAAAATGACGATCAACCATTGTCGTATCATCGTTTCTCCTCCCTGCGATGGACCATGACGGTCGTCGTTTCAAACACCGTCTGCGATTTCTCTAGAAAATCGATTTCGGCAGCAGGACCTGCATCTGGAACCGTATACTCCACTCGGGGCCGATGTCCGGGTGCGCCACGTTGTAGAAACCTTGCAGCTGCACGTTGAGCGGCAGCTTGCCGAGATGAAGGATCTTGCCCACACCGCCGCCGAGGGGCACCGTCCACTGCTGGCTGCCTTCCGCCATCATGTTGGCCGTCATGATCGGGCTTGTCGCGAGATACCAGCCGTCAGGCAGGTTGTAGTTTATGAAAGGCTGCACGGTCCACTGGCTGACAGCCCCTCGGTCCTCCGGACCCGTAAAGGAGGAGAGATAGTTGACCAGCGCGCCGTAGACCCAGGGGCCGTCCATTCTCAGGGCGACCGCCGAGGGTCCCGCCGCCCACTTGCCCGCCGTGGTCGAGTTGTCCGTGCCCGAGGGGAACTGGACGATGGGGCCAGCGCCCCAGATGATCCCTCCAGCGGGTTTTGCCGGCGTCAAAAACGTCGTGAACTGGATATCCCCCATTCCCCAGGTGTCCCCGTAATCGGGGGCAAGCCACGGCTGGCGGATAACGGGCACGATCGTCCGCGTGATCACGTTCCAGTTTTCCGTCAGACCGAACGGGATGACGGGCTGAAAATTCCCAACGTACTGGTTTCCGTTGTGCGGGCCGACGTTGTAGTTGAAATTGTTCTGGAGAGGGATGCTGATGATGTCGGCGACCGGGTTCTGCGCAAGTTTGGCAATTTCCTCTTTGCTCAATTCTTTCTGCCCTGCCGGTTCATCGGCCGCACAGAGGGACAGGCCGGCAAACATACATGACAGAACCAGCACAAACGTTTTTGTCCATGCAAATTCGCCCAGGCCCTTTCTCATCCGGATTGCCCCCTCCTCTGAAGAGCGTTCACCGGCTCCTCAGAAACTGAACGTCGAATGTCTGCCTCTCCACCGCCTGGAAATAGGTCCCCGTCAGCCGGTCTCTTGCTGCATCGTACTGAAGCCTGTACGTGGAGCCGGGGTAATGGACGTCGCGCAGCTCGACGAACAGGGTGATGGCGCCATCCATCTTCGAGGCCTCCGCGCGATGGACACGTATCGGTCGGGGGTTGAAGTAGGCCGCCTTGAGGCTCCCGTCGGGCCTGGCCTCCTTCATCTCTAGGATGTACCCGCCGTCCGGCCGGACCCAGCGTCCTTCGAGGCGCTGGAAATCGCTCTGAGATGTCTTTGTCAGCTCTGTAGCCCCAGCGGCAATACCCGTCGCGCCAGCCATCATGAGGAGAACGGAAAAGAACAGAGCTGAAACAAGGATTCCTTTGCTTTTTCTCACATTCATCACCGGCTAACCCTCCCATGAGTTGGCGACGCACCGTCCGTACCGCCTCGCATGATGACGAGCGGCCCCTTTACCGCGTCCATGACCCTCGAGACGGGAAGCCCCTCCTCGAGAAGTCGCGCCATGACCCGCAGGTATTTCCGGATATGGAGAAATAATTTCCTGTATCCCGTGCAGAGGTAATGCAGGCCGGGTTCATCGTTGCACGTTGCCGCGAAGCGGTGCTTGGGACATCCCCCCCGGCATGCGGCCAGCACCTCGCATTCCCTGCACTGGCCCGGCAGGGCTGTTTCCTTGCTCACCCCGAAGCCGGATTCCAGTGATCTACGGACCATTCCCGCCAAATCATCCGAGAGGATGTTGCCGAGCCGGTATTCGAGATAGACGCAGTGATCGCAGGCGTAAACATCGCCGTTGTGTTCGATGACGAGCGATCGGCCGCACTGCCTCGCGTGGACGCAGACGGGCGAGGGGTTGCCGATCCAGGCGTTGAGGGCCCACTCGAAGTTCATGACAAAGACCTTCCCCACATCGTTGCGCACCCACTCCTCGATAACGGCAATGAGGAAATCGCCCCAGGATTCCGGCTCCACGGACCACGGCGTTACCTCCCCCTGCCTTTCCCGGCGGGTGAGCGCCGACGGAGCGGCAAGCCGCAGGCCCTGCTCGGCGCCTTGCTGGCCCGCCGTGCGCTCGACGACGGGAGTGAACTGAATGAACTCGGTCCCTGCGCCCCGCAGGAACCGGTACACATCGAGAGGACGTGCGGCCGTGTCCCGGGCGACGCAGGCCAGAACGTTGTAGTCGACCCGGTGCTGCTGCAGAAGTTTCAGCCCGTGCATCACCTGCTCGAAGGTGCCCCGCCCCTTGCGGTCTTTTCGGTACCGGTCATGGATCTCCTGCGGGCCGTCGAGGCTGATCCCGACCATGAAGTGGTGCCGCTTCAGGAACCGGCACCATTCGTCGTCAAGAAGGGTGCCGTTTGTCTGAAGTGAGTTGGCGATCCTCTTGTCCTTTGCGAACGGTTTCTGCAGCTCGACGATGCGCCTGAAGAAATCGATCCCCAGAAGCGTCGGCTCCCCGCCCTGCCACACGAACTCGACGACCGGCGTGGGCTGGGAGGAGACGTACTTCGCGATCAATGCGCCGAGGACCCGATCCGACATGCGCAAGGTTCCACCCGGCTTGAACAGGGCCTGCTTTTCGAGATAGAAGCAGTACTCGCACTGGAGGTTGCAGGCGGGCCCGACCGGCTTGGCGACCATGTGAATGCCGGGCACGCTGCCTTGTCCTTCTTCTTCAATTTGCCGTTTGCCTGTTCCCATCTTCTTCCCAGCTTTGCACCGAGAGGGAGAGAAGCCGTCACGCTTCTCCCCCTCTGCCGATGACCTGACTTTCGGATCAGTCTGCCACGCGCTTTGCCTCCGCATGCCGCAGCATCTGATGATCGGAGGCGCCCAGTTTCGTCTGGCCGAGGCTGATGACGACTTTCTCGATCGTGCCCGTAAATTTGAACGGGACGTCGTAGGACAGGGTCACGGGCGTTCCCGTGTCCTCGCCCACGTCGAAGGTTTCATCCAGGGAAAAACGCAAGGGCACGGTCCGCTCGATCCGCCCTTTGGCGACCTGCTTGCCGTCCACCGTCAGGATGCCGGTGCCGCCTTTGCCGACCCCGCCGCCGTCATACTGAAAATCGAAACCAATGGTGTGCTTGCCTGGCTTGAGGGCATCCCTGGCCTGGATGCTGTAATGGGCGACATTGATCGCGTTGTAATAGAATCCCGGCCTGCCCTTCTCGAGCATCAGTGCGTAACCGCCCGACATTCCCCCCTGTGTGACCAAAACGCCCTGCGCATTGCCTTTCGGGACAACCACGTCGGCGGTGATGCGGAAGGACTTGTTCTTGATGTCCGGAGCCGCGCCCTCGGGTATGCGCTTGACGGTCCCGAAGTACGTGAACTCTGTGCGGCCGCGCGTGAGACTGGGGCGGATCGCGGGGTCCATCCGCTCCGTTCCGCTGTCGTCCAGCGGAAGCACATTGTACTTGGCGGCCTCGGCGTAGAACAGCAGCTGGAGCTCGCGAAGCTTGTCGGGATACTGGTCCGCGACATTGACGGCCTCGCTGAAATCCTCCGCAACGTGATAGAGCTCCCACTTGTAGCCGCTGATCACATCGACCCGCTTGAACTGGGTCTGATCCTCCCAGGACCCGCCGTAAGGAGGCGTGGTGCAGGCCAGCCAGCCGTCGTGATAGAGCGCACGATGGCCGAAGACCTCGAAATACTGCGTGTGGTGGTTGGAGGGGGCCTTGCGGTTATCGAACGAATAGGCCATGCTGACACCCTCGATGGGCTTCTGCGCAACCCCGTTCACGGACGAGGGCTGCTCGACCGCGGTCACCTCGAGGAGCGTCGGCACGACATCGATGACGTGGTGCCACTGCGGCCGGATACTCCCCTTGTCCCTGATGCGGGCCGGCCACGAGATGACCATCCCGTTGGCCGTGCCGCCATAGTGGGAGGCCACGGTCTTGACCCACTGGAAGGGGGCGTTCATGGCGTGCGCCCAGCCGACGGGATAGTGGTTGTGCGTCTTCCACGTCCCCAGGTTGTCCTTCTGTTTCAGGACCTCCCTGTAGTCTTCCATGATCATGTTCATCATGGCCAGTTCGTTATAGGATCCCTGGATCATGCCCTCGCCGCTGGCGCCGTTGTCGCCGCAGATGTAGATGACAAGCGTGTTCTCCGTCTGGCCCATCTTCTCGATGGCATCCAGGACCCTCCCGGCGTTGTAGTCGGTCTGGGAGAGGTAGCCTGCGTAGATCTCCATCATGTAGGCAAAGAGCTGCTTCTGCTCGGCATTGAAGGAGTCCCATGCCGGGATCCCCCGGCTGCGCTCTGTCAGTTTCGTGTTTGCGGGCACGATGCCGAATTTCTTTTGCCGCGCCAGCGTTTCCTCGCGAAGCTTGTCCCAGCCCTGGTCGAACTTCCCCCTATATTTCGCGATCCACTCCTTTTTCGGCTGATGCGGGGAGTGCGTCGCGCCCGGCGCATAGTAGAGGAAGAACGGCTTGTCGGGCGCCACGGCCTTCTGGCTGCGCACCCACTCGATGGCCTGGTCCGCGATATCGTAGTCGAAGTTGTAATCCGGGTCGCCCAGGTAGGGTTCGATGGGCTTGGTCCCGTCGAAGACAGCGGGCCGCCACTGGCTGGTTTCGGCCCCGATGAAGCCGTAGAATTTTTCGAACCCGAGGCCCGTCGGCCAGAGATCGAACGGACCGGCCTGGCTGTTCTGCCAGTCGGGCACGTTGTGGTTCTTCCCGAACCAGGCGGTGTTCCAGCCCTTCTGCCGCAGGATCTCGGCGACGGTGGCGGTGTCCTTCCCCATGAGGCTGTCGTAGCCGGGGTAGCCGGTCGCCAGCTCCATGATGTTCGCGGTATGTACCGAGTGGTGATTGCGTCCCGTGAGCAGCGAGGCGCGCGTGGGGGACGAAATCGACGTCGTGTGGAACTGCGTGTAGCGCAGCCCGTTTTGGGCGAGCCGGTCAAGCGTGGGCGTGCTGATCGCACCTCCGAAGGTGCTCGACGCGCCGTAGCCTACGTCGTCGAGAATGATCAGGACGATGTTGGGCGCCCCCTTGGGCGCCTGCACCGGCTTGGGGAAATCGGACCTCGAGTCCTTCACGCTCAGCCCGATCTGCCCCTTGAAGGGGGCAGGCGGCGCGGGCAGGACTTCCTGCGCGGCCGCATGGCCGAAGGGCGCCGCGGCCGTCGCCGCGCCCAATGCCAGGCGGAAGGTTGCTTTCGCGACTTTTCCTTTCATGGTCTCTCTCCTTTGCTGTCTCTATCTCTGCATTTTGGGCTTACGCTTTTTTCCTCATCCTCTTCAGACTCTCGATCCCCTCCCATGGGGAGTCCTCGCCGAGCCGAACCCGCACCGTTGCGGCCAGCAGCTCCACGGCCCCGAGGAACGCGCCGCCGCTGCCGGATCGCATGGCCTGCTCGAGGCCTTCCCTCGACTTCCATTCGACGGCCAAGAAGAAGATTTCCCCGTCCTCCACGTCCTGCCAGATACGGCAGTCCCGGCAGCCCTTCTCCCCGCGGATCGAGGGAAGAATGGCCTGCAGCGTCTGATAGAGTTCCTGTGTCTTCTCAGACCTGGCTTGTATCTCGACGGTGAGCTTCATGGCCGTCGTGGAAATCCAAGAAGCGTTCCAGGCGGGCGAAACCTGTTAGAGAGGTCGAAACAGCTTGGTATCATTGATGAATCATCAAAAGAGGGCAAGCGTAGAAAAAGAAAAAGCTCTCAACATGCTGAGAATCGTCAACATGTTGAGAGCCATCTGCTGAGAGCTGGTTCAGTCAGGGGCGTTCGATGCCCAGCTTTTTCAGCCGGAAGCGCAGGGTGCTCGGGTGAATGTTCAGAACGGCGGCAGCGCCGCCGGGCCCGTTGATCTTCCAGCGTGTTTTTTGCAAGACCCTCAGGATGTGTTCCCGCTCCATCACGGCGAGGTCCTTCGGCGGCTCTTCCTTTGCGGGAACCGCCTCGCCCTCGAGACGGTCCGCAAGCTGCAGCACGGGCCCCGTGCTGGTGATGACGGCCCTCTCGATGACGTGCTCCAGCTCCCTCACGTTGCCGGGCCAGGAGTAGTCTTGAAGGGATTGCATGACGGCCTTCGGAACGGACTTTAGCTGCCTGCCGATCTTCCGCGCGTACTTGTCGGTGAAGTGGCGGACCAGTTGAGGGATGTCGTCGCGCCGCATTCGCAGGGGCGGCATCGAAATGGGGAAGACGTTGAGCCGGTAAAAGAGATCCTCGCGGAACCGGTTGTTACGGATCTCCGCCTTCAGGTCGCGGGCCGTCGAGGCGATCACGCGGACATCCACCCTGATAGTGCGGGGACTCCCGAGCCGTTCGAACTCCCCCTCCTGCAGCACCCGCAGGAGCTTCGCCTGGAGCTCCAGCGGCATCTCCCCGATCTCGTCGAGAAAGATCGTCCCGCCGTTTGCGACCTCGAAGCGGCCGACCTGCTTCGCGTAGGCCCCCGTGAAGGCCCCCTTCTCGCGCCCGAAGAGCTCGCTCTCGATGAGGTTGGCCGGCAGGGCGGCGCAGTTTACCGTGATCATGGGCCTGTCCTTCCGGGCGCTCAGCTCGTGGATGGCATGGGCCGCCATGCCTTTGCCCGTGCCGGTCTCCCCGAGGATGAGCACGGTGGCGTCGGTGGGGGCCACTTGCCGGACGCGGAAGGAAACGTACTGCAGGGCATCGCTGTTTCCCACGATGTTCCGGAAACCCTGCCCCGTCTTGATCTCCTCGCGGAGATAGACATTCTCCTTCTCCAGCTGAAGCTTCAGCCGCTCGATCTCCGCGAGGCGCTCCCGGAGGAGCTTCTCCCCCAGGCTCCGCTCCAGCGCGTTGACGAACAGCCCCCCGAGAAGACGGAGCCGCGGGATGTACTCCTCCGGGCAGGTGCGACCGGTTTTCCCTGAGCTTATGCCGAGGCTGTACTCGGAGGACCTCAATGCGGCAATGGGGATATACAGGCCGGACCGAACCTTCCACATCTCCATGGTCTGTCTGTCGACGGCAGCCTCCGCCGGGAGATCGTCGAGCGTTGCAAAGGAGAAGGTTTCGCGATCATCCGCAAGTCTCTCAGCCGCCCAAGGGGCAAGCGACACGGGCAGAGAGGTCTCGACGGGATAGGGAGAATCCCCCGCGGCATCGGCATTGTGGGTAACCTGCCACTGAGTCCTGCAAGGCAGGAGCCGCAGCAGCGAGCAGCGGTCGATCCCGAAGAACCCCAGGACCGCATGCAGGGCTTTTCGGATTTCATCGTCCACCTGCTCGGGGGGCAGGGCGACGAACCTCGCGGATAGATCGGCAAGGAATTGCTCGAACTCCAGGCGCTTCTCCGATGAAGCCCGATCGGCGAAGTGTCCAAGGTCGTCTCTGTCCACGGCGGCACCTTTGTGGGAAAGAAACCTGTCGGCTGATTGGCTGGATATCGTCCCGATGACCGGCTTCAGGATCGGCACACGGATGCAAGACAGCGATTCCGCTTAAATAACCGAATCTTAACGAAGGCAATCTTAATATATTGAGACTTTGGGTGCAAGGGAAATGGTCGGAAGGGCCGGGATAGCCTCTGCCGGTTGAGAGCAGGACAGGGGGAAACGTGGAATTCAGATCGATGACGGCAGGCAAGCAGGCGTCAGCGGGGCTTTTCCTCGGCTTCGCTCGAGCTCAGGATGCTCAGGATCTCGCTGCCGTAGGTCTTCGCCTTCTTGGGTGAAAGCCCCCCGTTGCGGATCAGCCCGTCGAGGGAGACGGAGTCGGTCTTCGCGATGTCGAAGAGGTCCTGGTCCGAGAGGATCATGAATCTGGCCGTGTTCGTCTCCTGGGCTTTGCGGAACCGCCAGCGGTACAGGTCGCGCAAACGCCGCTTCTTCTCGCCCGGGAGCGTGTCGTATCCCGGGATCCCCCGGTAGCCCCGGAGGTTGAACTTCTTCTCCGCCCACCGTACGGCGGCGATCCCCTCGAAGGCCCGCGCCGCCTGCCACTGGAGCCCCCTTGCCTCGACCTCCGCGTTGAGCCTTCGGTACAGCGGGATGAGGTGCTGGGTGTCCTCGACGGCGTAGTGGAGCTGGTCCTCCGTCAGGGGCCGCTTCTCCCAGCGGGATCGCTGCATCTTCTTGGGCTTTTCCAGGCGCACGCCCAGGTACTGCTCGATGACGGAGGAAAGGGACAGGTGGTTGGAACCCAGCAGGGAGGCGGCCCGGTGGGTATCGAAGACGTTGGCGAACTCGAATGCGTAGTCGCGGTTCAGGATGCGGACGTCGTTGTCGCCGGCGTGGATGACCTTGACCTGGTTCGGGTTTGCGAAGACCCCGCCAAGAAAGGACAGGTCCATAGCCGTGTCGAGGGGGTCGATGAGGTAGATGCGCTGCTCCGTCCCGATCTGCAGCAGACAGAGCTTCTCCCGGAAATAACGGAACGAATCGTACTCCGTGTCGATGGCGATGACCGGGGAGCCCTCGATGTCATCCCGGACTTTCGAAAGTTTTTGTTTGGCGTCCACCCACAGCCACTTGCCCTTCATGCAATCCGCCCGGCGAGTTTATTAACGTTTCTATATAAACCTCTTTTTCACGAACTGCAACCAAAGATACGGGATCGGTGCGGACGGGGAGCGGGGCTGGGAATCGGGAAACGCCCGTCAAAGGGGCAGAAAGCGGAGCGCCTCGACGCCGATCAGGAAGCCCGAGACGGCCAGGAGGGCGGCATAGTCGGTCCGGGTGAATTTCAGCTCGTGCAGGTAGGTGCGGGGCCCCCGGTGATAGCCGCGGCCCTCCATGGCCAGGGCCAGCTCGTCGGCGCGGCGGAACGTGCAGAGGATCAGGGGGATGACGAGGGAGGCCATCTTCCGGAGCCGCCTCACGGGGCCGCCGGCGCCGAAATCGGCGCCCCGGGCCACCTGGGCCTCCTTCATCCTCTCCACCTCCTCAAGCAGGGTGGGAACGAACCGCAGGGCCACGGAGACCATGACGGCAAGGTCGTGGGACGGCAGGCCGAGACGGTTGAAGGGCCGGAGCAGCTTTTCGAAGCCCCCCACGAGCCCGGAGGGGTCCGTCGTCATCGTGAGGGTCGCCGCGCTCACAACGAGGGCGACGAACTGCCAGGTCACCGCGGTGCCCCGCCAGAGCCCTTCCCAGGTGACCGCCGGGAGGGCGGCGACGATCGGGCGCCCGTCGGTGAAGAACAGGTGCAGGCCGAAGAGCAGCGCAAAGAACCATGCCAGGGGCCTGAGCGCCTCCATCATGCGGCCGCCGGAGAGACCGGCCAGAGCCGCCCCCGCCAGCAGGAACGCCGTGACGGCGAGGCTCTCGACGGCGCCCGCGTTCAGGATGACGATGCTCGCAAGCAGTGTCGCGACGATCTTCACCCTCGGGTCGAGCCGGTGCACCGGCGAGTCCCCGGGGACGTACTGTCCGAGTAGAAGGGTCTTCACCGGCCGCCTCCCGTCGCCTGCCCGAGGAGGGCGGTGATCTCGCGGAAGGCCTCGTCCACGGAGAGGACATCGGGCCGAACCCCGCAGCCCCGGGCCCGGAGGCGGCCCATGAGTTCCGTGACCTGGGGCGTGGCGAGGCCGACGGCCCGCAGGACATCGGCTTCCCGGAAGACGTCCCTCGGGGCGCCGTCGCGCAGGACCCTGCCGCCGCTCATAACGACCACACGGTCGGCCTCGACGATCTCCTCCATGCTGTGGGTGACGTGGATCACCGCAATGCCCTCCTGCCGGAGATCCCAGAGGACGTTGAGGACCCGCTCGCGGCCCGCCGGGTCGAGGTAGGAGGTGGGCTCGTCGAGGATCACGTAGGCCGGTTTCATGGCGAGCACGCCGGCGATCGCCACGAGGCGCTTTTCCCCGCCCGAGAGCGAGTGGGGGGCCCGCTTGGCAAGCCTAAGCATCCCCACCGTCTCCAGTGCCACCCCGACCCGCCCCCGGATCTCCGCGGGCGGGAGGCCCAGGTTGCCGGGCCCGAAGGCGACATCCTCCTCCACGCTCATGCCCACGATCTGGTTGTCAGGGTTCTGGAAGACCATGCCCACGCGCCGACGGATCTCGCGGTGCGCCTTCGGGTCCTTCGTGTCGAGCCCGTCGACGAGGACAGTGCCCTCCTGCGGGACGAGCAGGGCGTTGAAGTGCTTCACCAGGGTCGTCTTGCCGCACCCGTTGGGGCCGATGACGGCCAGGTACTGCCCCTCGGGGATCTCCAGGTCTACCCCTTCCAGGACGGGAGCCCCCTTCGCGTCGTATCGATACGTCAGCCGTTCCGCCTTGATCATATCCGGATCCTGTCCCTGACCTTGAAGGTGATCACCGAGGCGGCGGCGATCTTGAGCGCATCGCCCGGCAGGAAGGGCAGCACGCCGACAGCGGCTGCCTTTTCGAGGGAGAGCTTGCCGACCAGGACGAGTTGCAGGATCCCCAGGGCGTAGACGACGGCCGTGCCGGCCAGCATGGCGAACACGAGCCACACGATTCCGGCTTCCGCGCGAGACCGGACGATTTTCCCCGTCACGAAGGCGGCGGCGATGAACCCGACGAGGTACCCCCCCGTGGGCCCCAGGAACACGCCGAGTCCGGCCTTGCCGCCCGAGAAGACGGGAAGCCCGATCGCGCCGAGGATGACGTAGATCACCTGGCTGAGCGCCCCGAGGCTTCCCCCGAGAAGCGATCCCGCCAGGTACATAAACATCGTCTGCAGCGTCACCGGCACCGGCTGCAGCGGGATCGAGATCAGGGCGCCCATGGCCGTGAGAGCCCCGAACAGGGAAGCGTAGATCATGCCGCGTGTTGTCAAGGTTTCTTGAGCCATACCGATTCGCCGCTTTCTCTTTTCCCGCTGTCCGTTTCCGTTCACAGGTACTCGACGTCCCCCGCGATCACGCGCTCGATGACGCCTTTCGCCCCGGTCAGCAGGAGCACGCCGTCGTCGTCGACCCCCGCGATGACGCCCTCGAGGGGCCCGCCGAAGGAATGCACCCGGACCCGTCTGCCCGCCATGTCCGAGAGCTCGCGCCAGCGCCGGATCGCGGGCCCGAACCCTTCCCGTCCCGCCCGGTCGTACTCCCGCTCGAAGCGCTCGAGGACGTCGCCCAGAACCCCGGCGCGGGAAACGGGGTGCCCGATCTCGGCGGCAAGCGAAGTCGCCCTCTCCCTGAGTTCGGATGGAAAGCCCCCTGCCGGCGTGTTGACGTTGATCCCGATTCCGACGATCATGTAGTCGATGGCGTCAATCTGCGTGGCGGCCTCGACCAGGATGCCGGCGACCTTCTTCCCGCCGGCCAGGATGTCGTTGGGCCACTTGATGGTCACGGGGGCCGGAACGATGGGGAGGAGCGCCTCCGCCAGGGCCACCCCCGCGAGCAGGGTCGTCTTCGGCGCCTCGGAAGGCTGGAACCCCGGCCTCAGCACGAGCGACAGGTAAATCCCCTCGCCCGGGGGGGAGTACCAGCTGCGGCCCTTCCTGCCCCGCCCCGCCGTCTGGGCCTCGGCGACGACGATCGTCCCCTCGGCGGCACCGGCGATCGCCAGGTCCCTGGCCAGACGGTTCGTCGAGTCCACCTCCTGCTCGAACACGATCCGCCGGCCGAGGCGCTCCGTGCGGAGGGAGGCCTCGATCTCGGAGGGCGCGAGCCTGTCGAGGGCTTCCCGGAGCAGGTAGCCCTTGCGCGTCGAAGACTCGATGACGTGGCCTTCGGCCCTCAGGCTGCAGGCATGCTTCCAGATCGCCGTGCGCGTCACGCCGAGCCTCCGGCTCAAATCCTCACCCGAGACCCAGCTCCCTTTAGCTTCCTTGAGGCTCGAGAGCAGCCGATTTCTAGTGTTTGTCGCCATGGTGAACGCGCCCCCACGCGGGAGGCGTTGTTTTCTAGCATGGCCCCGGGGGATTGTCAACCACGATGTTTTCCGAGGTTGACATATCGACGCACAAAAAGGCCCCGTCCCGATGCAGTGGGACGGGGCCTTGATTTCTTTGAACTGGCTGAATTTATTTCACTTTCCGGTTCAGGAAATACCCGTCCGGGTCGCAGACCTCCCGAAGCAGGCGGAGATCCTCCGCCGTCGGTTCCGCCATCTCCTTCAGGTCCGGCGAGATGAGGAGATCGAAACTGACCATGTCCTGAATGTCCTTGGCCTTCTTGCCGGGAAGGACTTCCAGCAGCACCATGCGCCTCGTCTTGTCGTCGAACCCGAACAGGGCCTGGTTCGTGATCACGCGATAGGGCCCCGCCCCCGTCACGCCGGCCTTCTCGCGGTAGTCCGCCGAGCCGTCGCCGAACCCGATGCTCGTGAGGAACTCCACCTTCTCGGTGAAGCGCCTCTTCTCGAGGGCCATGATGATGATGGACTTCTCGCAGTTGGCCGCCATGGCGCCGGCCCCGCCGCTGCCGGGGAAGCGCGTCTGGGGAGTGTTGTAGGTCCCCCCCTCGAAGGTGGAGCAGACGTTTCCGTACATGTCGATCTGGGCGCCGCCGATGAAGGCGTAGTCCGAGTACCCCCTCTGGGTCAGCTCGAACACGGCGCTCAGCCCCTTGAGGTAGCATGCCTTGCGGCAGGCGCGGGTGTCGCCGACGGACAGGGGCATCCCCATCTCCAGAACAGGGCTCAACGGCCCGGACTCGAAAATCATCGACAGGCCCGGGGCGTGCGTGAGCTGTGCGTGCATCGACGCGATGATGGGAAGGCCCGTCCCCACGAACACGATCTTTTCGTCTTCCAGAACTCTCGATCCCGTGTAGGCGATCATTTCAAACGGCGTATAGTCAGGCATACAACGATCCTCCTTGGCTTCGATCTGGGTGGAATGGTTTACGAAAGGATGATGGGCTGGCCGCCGTCCATGTCCCTCAGCTCCCGGAGCTTCTTGTAGCCCAACTTGGCGAGGAAATCGTCGTAGGTCTCGCAGCCGAAGATGTACTCGTCAAAGTACTTCTTCAACGCATCCTTCTTCCCCGTCTTGCGGAACTCGTCGCAGATCCCCCGGAACATCTTGATGTGGTCCATGTCGAACCAGTAGTACCCGTAGGAAGCGCCGGGGTAGGCCCCGTAGGGCTGCTCCACGAGGGCGTCGACGGTGGCGTAGGGGATCTCCGTCAGGTTGGGGTAGGTCCGGATGTTCTCGTTGGGGATGATCCGCTCGGTCGTCACGATCGTGTGTGCGGCCGCCATGGCGATCTCGGGGCAGGTGCAGTGCGCGCCGAAGATCCGGCTGTTGCCGTAGATGTCCGCAGCGGTCACGTGGACGATCCCCAGATCGGGATGGCAGGCGGGAACGAGATAGACATTTTTCCCCGTGAAGGGGCATTCCACCATCCGGCCCCGGTTGACGAGCTCCATGTCGGATCCGCCGTGATCCCGCGTCGGGACGAAGGGAATCCCCATGGCCGCGGCCTTGAAGCGCGCCGACATGCCGTAATTCGTATAGTCGTCGAGACGTATCATACCGTTCGACGTCAGGTACCGCAGCAGGGGAGCGATGCCGATGACCTCGTAGCCCCACCAGGCCAGCTCCACGCGCCGTATGCACACCCGGTCGGGGTCGAGGATCATGGCCCCCGCCAGGAGCTCGGCGCAGATGGAATTCGACTGGAACGACAGGGTCAGGTCCCTCGCGCCGTGCCGGATGATCTCGTGCACGATCGCCACGGGGACCCTCGTGTTGACGAATCCGCCAATGCCGATGTTGATGCCGTCCCGGACATACCGCCCGACGGCCTCCTTCAGCGGCATGCGCTTGTCGCGCATCCCCTTGGCCTTGTTCGACATGGTCCGCCTCGCCTCGTCGGGCGACGGGCCCCACCACTCGAAGGGCTCCTCGGCCGTCTTCCGGTCGTACTTCAGATTGGACACCTTCTTGATCTTTGAACTCGCCGTCTTCTTCATTCACAACCTCCCTCTCTCCTTTTTGGACGCGGGACGCACCCGGGAAACAGGGGCGCCGCCGGGCCCACCGGCCTATACACAAAAAATGCAGTTCCGTCAACAAAAATGGCGCAGCGGGCAAACCCGCTCGCCCGCCCCCGGGGTCCGCACATTTCAGGATTGCCAAGGGTCCGTTTTTCGAGTATAAAACCAAGCTTCGGACACCAAGCAAGACCAACGGAGGTAACCCATGGGGAGTCACAAGAAACACGAGAGAAAAAAGGAACTGCGGCGCAAGTGGAAGCGCCGGGAGAAGAGGCAGAAGCTGATCGCCAAGGGGCTCAACCCCGACGAGAGCAACAAGATCAAGAAAATGGCCTGAGCGGCCTGCGGCCGCATGAAAACGGCCGCAGGTCAGTGGAGACGAGTTGTCTTCCCGAAACCCGGCTGCCCTTACCCTGCCGGGTTTCCCGTCCTGCCGCCCGGGGCCCCGGGCGGCGGCTGCCCGCCATTTCCAAGTTCGCCTGCGCACCGGTCCGCTTGCAACCGTCCGGGCGAGCATCACAGCGGCTTACCGAACAGACCGCCGGCAGAAAGAAGCGTTTCCACGGGAGTTCTCAAGGGTGGATGGCGCCCGCCGGCCAGAGCATGAATATCCCCTTGCGCACCATCATCACGGCGATGGCGGCCAAAAGGATCCCCGCCAGCTTCGACAGGGCCCGCGATCCCGAGCGGCCCAGCACCCGGTGGATCGGCCCGGCAAGCCAGAAGACGGCGCCGGCGATGACGATGTTCACCACCGTGGCCGCCACGGTCGGCGCGACGCCGTATTCGCCCACCAGGACGAAGATCGTCGTCAGCACCGCCGGCCCCACGATGAGCGGCACCCCGATGGGGACGGCGCCCAGGCTGTCAGAGTCCACCTGGGCAACCCGCTTCTCCACGGTGATGATGTCGATGACGGAAATCGTGAAGAGCAGGATCCCTCCGGCGATGAGGAAATCCGCCACGGTGATCCCCAGGTAATGGAAGATCCACCGGCCCACTGCGAGAAACACCAGGGCCACCGCCAGCGCCGTGATCATGGACTGGACGATGATCTTCCGTACCGCGCGGGGATCGACCCCCTCCGTCAGGTGCATGAACAGCGGCAGGATGCCGACGGCATCGACGGCGACGAACATGGGGAAGAAGCAGAGCCAGAAATCATTCATGACAAGTGCACAAGTGCGTGAGTGCGTGAGTGCGTGAGTGAAAAGACGATGTCCGCATCCTTCACTTCGGCACTTCCGCACTGAAGCACTATTTCACTAATTTTGCGGCGATTTGCGATACGTGCCGGCCCTGCCAGCGGGCAGCCGCCAGTTCGTTTTCGCTGGGCATGCGATCCCCCTTCGGGCCGACGATCGTCGATGCGCCGTAAGGCGAGCCGCCGGTGATCTCGTCCATCCGGGACTGCCCCGCAAAGGCGTAGGGCAGACCGACGACGACCATCCCGTGGTGCATCAGCGTGAGGTGGAAGCTGAGGATCGTCGACTCCTGGCCCCCGTGCTGGGTGCCGGAACTCGTAAAGACGCTGCCCGCCTTTCCGACGAGGGCACCCTTTGCCCAGAGCTGTCCCGTGGCATCGAGGAACTGGCGCATCTGGCCGCACATGTTCCCGAAACGGGTGGGCGCGCCGAAGATGACGGCATCGGCGCTGCCGAGTTCGTCGACGGTGCAGACCGGGATGCCGGCCATCGACTTCTGCGCCTCGAGGGCCCCCATCTTTCCGAGGATCTCCGAGGAGAGCGTCTCCGGGACCCGCCGCAGAACCGCCTCCGCGCCGGGAACCTCGTTCACCCCTTCGGCAACGGCCTGTGCCATCCTGTAGATGTGACCATACATGGAATAGAACGCGATGAGCACCTTCATCTCGCTTCCTCCTTTCTGTTCTCCCTTGTTATGCCGAGACTTGTTCACAGAGGAATATGGGAATGCTGGGGTCATGGAGCGATGGGTGATGAAGAAGATCATTTACAATCCCATGATTCCAACATTCCATGAATCCATCACGCCGTCTTCCTGCCTCTCAACCGATTGACAGCTTCTGCGATGATGTTGACGGCGCGGTCAGCCTCGCCTTCGGTGGTGTACTTGCCCGTGGACAGGCGGATCGTCCCGCGTGCCCATTCCAAGGGAACCCCCATGGCCTTGAGCGTCTTCGAGATTTCCACGGACGCCCCGTGGCAGGCGGCCCCTGCAGAGGCGGCAAGTTCCTCCATCGACCCGAGCAGCGTCCCCGCATCGAGGCCCCTGAAGCTCACGCTCAGCGTGTTCGGGAGCCGTTTTTCGGGGTGGCCGTTGACGCGCACCTCCGTGACGGCGTTCACAATGCCCTCCTGCAGCCGGTTGCGGGTCTTCCGCATGCGTTCCCCGTTTGCCTCGAGGTCGCGCCCGGCAACCTCGCAGGCCGCCCCGAGCCCGGCGATCCCGACGACGTTTTCCGTGCCGGCCCGCCTTCCCGCCTCGTGACCGGCGCCGTGCATGAACGTCGCAAGCCGGACCCCCTCCCGGATGTACAGCGCCCCCGCCCCCTTGGGGGCGTATAGCTTGTGTCCCGCCACGGTCAGCAGATCGACACCCAGATCGGCCACGTCGACGGGGATCTTCCCAACGGTCTGTGCCGCGTCGGTGTGAACCAGGATCCCCCGTTTGCGGGCCATGCGGACGATCTCGCCGATCGGCTGGATGGTCCCGACTTCGTTGTTGGCGTGCATGACGCTCACCAGGATCGTCCGCTCCCCGATGGCGCGCTCGAGGGCCGCCAGGTCGATGAGCCCCGCCGCGTCTACGGGAACCACGCTGACATCGAATCCCTCCGCGGACAGGGACGCGCAGACCTCCGCCACGGCCGGGTGCTCGACGGCGGAGGTGACGATGTGGTTGCCCCTGTGGCGGTTCGCCCGGGCTGCGCCCTTGACGGCGTGGTTGTTCGACTCGGTGCCCCCGCTCGTGAAGAGGACCTCGCCGGGGCTGCAGTTCAGGAGCGACGCCGCCTGCCCGCGGGCCTTCTCGACGATCGTCCGGGCCACGACGCCGTAGGCGTGGGCGCTCGAGGGATTGCCGAAGTGCTCCCGCATGCAGGGAAGCATGGCAGCAGCGACTTCGGTGTCGATGGGCGTCGTGGCATTGTAGTCGAGGTAGATGGGCTTCATAGGAACAGGGTACAGGGACCAGGGTTCAGGGTCCAGGAATTCGATAGGAGCGTCATTGTGCCTTGCGGCTTGTTGCTTGTGCCTGTCAAAATGATCTCATATGGGGATGACTTCCACAAGCACCAATCCGGAGAGGATGTTGAGGAAAAGGAGGATCAGGGTGATGGCCCCGGCCCGGCGGTGGAGTTTGCGGACCTCCGCCCGCCGTTCCTTCATGATGAACTGGAGCTGTCCCAGGGCAGGGGTTGCCGCCGCGAAGAGCGCCGCGATTGCGCCGACCCAGGCGTGCAGCACCTGGAAGTGGGGACCCCCGAACCCGGCCACCATGGCGACAGCCGCCGAGAGGCCGCAGAGGACCGATATGGCGCCGCAGGCCCCCAGCGCCCGGTGGCCGCGCAGCCACCAGGGCCTTTTCCTCATGAGGCGTGCGACGGTGACGCCCGCCGCCATGAGGACGAGGCCTGCGATCATGAACCCGGCATGCAGATACAGCAGCACGGTTCCCCTCCGTTATGCGCTCCGAAACCCCTTTTTGCCCCGGCAATGCCGCCCCGGGTGTCCCGCCTTCGCGTTAGACGCCGGGGGAGTATTTCACGGTGATCGATCCCCGGATGTTGCAGACGGCGGTGATCTCGAACGTGTCGGCGCCCGTGGCGGCCACCTTGAAGGTGTAAACGAAGGTGTCGCCGGGCTGCTTGGTGTACTCGCCCCGCGCGACAACCTGGCCGTTCTTCTTCACGATCACCTCCTTGACGTAGTGCCTGTCGGGGTTGTTCGAGGGGTGGGTGATCTTCACGGAGAGAGTCTGAACCTTGACGTCGTAGGCCACCTCCATCCTGTCGGGGTTGTGCGCCAGGCCCGTGCAGGGCAGGCTGAGGACAAAGAGAGCGGAAATGAGGATGACCAGGATGCGTGCAGAGGCCGTCTTCTTCATGGGAACACTCCTTTCGGCAATATGAATTTTCACGATTTCACGGGGTCCCCCAGGAGCCCCATCATCTCATCCACGGTCTGGACCGGCTTGGAGCAGGCGAAATCCCGGCACACGTAAGCCGTCGCCTTGCCCCCGTCGGCCTTCATGTCCTTCGTGTACGGGGCGATCGCCGCGACGGCGGCCGATCCGGCACCCTGCGGCCGAAACAGCAGGACCCGGTTGGGGAGAAACGCCCGCCTCACCGCATCCAGCATCTCCTGCGTGTCCTGCGCCCCGGGCTTTCCGGCAACGACGATTTCAAACGGAGGGCCCGCCAGGAACTCGAGGGCAACCATGAGCTGGGAATAGGCCGAGGGGATCTGCCCGATGCTGCGGGCGAAGGCCCGGGCAACGCCCGCCGCCTTCTGCTCCAGGTCCTGCCTGCCCGTGATCCGCGACAGGCGAAGGAGGTTGAGCATCATGACCGAGTTGCCCGAGGGGATCGCCCCGTCGTAGCTGTCCTTCTGCCTCGAGAGGATCTCCTCGCCGTCGGTGGCGGTGAAGAAGAAGCCCCCGTCCTTTTCATCGTGGAAATGATCTATCGTATTATCGGCAAGTTCGAGGGCTGTCTTTAGGAATCCGGGCTCGAAGGTCGCCTCGTATAGCTCCAGGAGCCCCCAGGTGAAGAAGGCGTAATCGTCGAGCATCCCGCCGATGGCGGCTTCCCCGTCCCTGTAGCGGTGCAGGAGTCTTCCCCGGCCGTCCCGGAGGCGGTCGAGGACGAATCGGGCGGCCTGTGCCGCCGCAGCGGACCAGTCCTTCCGGCCGAGCACCGCCGCCCCCTTTGCCAGGGCCGCGATCATGAGGCCGTTCCAGTCCGTGAGGACCTTGTCGTCCCTGCCGGGCCTCACGCGGCGCTCCCGCAGCCGGAAGAGCTTCTCCCGGGCGCCCTCCCACATCGAGCGGGCCTCTTCGGGGGACCGGTCATGCCCCCCGGCCCCTTCCCCGACCGTTTTGGCCAGGTAGAGCACATTGCGGCCCGTCCGCACCCGCGTGGCCTCCTCGAGAACGTTGCCCCCCTTCTCGATGCCGCAGGCCCGGATGACCAGGGCCGCCTCGTCCGGATCGAGGGCCTCCCGGATTTCCGGTTCGCTCCAGAGGTAGAATTTGCCCTCTTCGCCCTCGCTGTCGGCATCCTCGGCGCAGAAGAAACCGCCACCGGGGGCTTTCAGGTCGCGAAGCACGTAGGTGAAGATCTCCTCGGCCGTCCTTGCATACTGAGCCTTTCCCGTTGCCTGGAAGGTCTCGAGGTACGCCAGGGAGAGCATGGCCTGGTCGTAAAGCATCTTCTCGAAGTGCGGCAGGAGCCACCGCGCATCGGTGGAGTAGCGGTGAAAGCCGAAGCCCAACTGGTCGTATACGCCGCCCCGGCGCATGGCCGTAAGGCTCTTCTCGACCATCTCGAGGGCCCCGACCTCGCCGGTGCGCTTCCCGTAGCGCAGCAGGAACAGGAAGTGATGGGGCGAGGGGAACTTGGGGGCCCCGCCGAACCCCCCGTTGACCCCGTCGAATTGCGCGGCAAGCGCGTCGAAGGCCGCGCGGCACGCCTCCGCTCCCGGGGCGTCTCCCGCGGTCGACTCGGCGGACAGGTTCTTCAGGGCCAGGGTCACCTGCTCGGCCGACGAGAGCACGTCGCCCCGGCGGGTCTTCCAGACGCGCTGGACGCCCTGGATCAGCTCGATCATCCCGATCCGCCCGTGACGGTTTTCCTTGGGAATGTAGGTGCCGGCAAAGAAGGGCTTGCGTTCGGGGGTCATGAGGACGGTCAGGGGCCAGCCGCCGCTGCCCGTCATGATCTGGCAGACGGTCATGTAGATGCCGTCCACGTCGGGGCGCTCCTCGCGGTCGACCTTGATGCAGACGAAGGCCTCGTTCATCAGCCGGGCCACCTCGGCGTCCTCGAAGGACTCGTGGGCCATCACGTGGCACCAGTGGCACGTGGAGTACCCGACGGAGAGGAAAACCGGTTTGTCCTCCGCCCGGGCCCGATCGAAGGCCTCGTCGGACCAGGGGTGCCAGTCCACGGGGTTGCGGGCGTGCTGAAGGAGGTAGGGGCTCTTCTCACGGATGAGCCGGTTGGGCTTGGGGTCGCTCTTCGGGTGGGCGGCGCTCATACCTTCTTCAACCTCGTGGTGTCGGAAATCACTGCCGGGACCGTCTCCTCGACGCGAGCATCAAGGAACAGGCAGCAAGATCAAATCCTCGGCACTTCGCTGCAGTCATTTCTTCAGTATATCCGTCAAGGCCTCCTGCAGCGTCGGGTAACGGAACCGGAAGCCCGCCTGCAGAAGTTTTCGGGGAAGCACGCGCTGGCCCTGCAGGATGACGCTGCCGAATTCGCCTTTCATCAGCCTCAGCATGAACCCGGGCACGGGCGGCAGGAACGTCGGCACCCCCAGGACCCCGCCCAGCGTTTTCGTGAACTCACGGTTCCTGACGGGTTCGGGGGCCGTGCAGTTGACCGGCCCCTCGAGTGCCCGGTTTTCCTCGATGAGGAACAGAAAGATGCGGGCCAGGTCCGTCTCGTGGATCCACGAAAGCCACTGGCTGCCGCTGCCGAGATCGGCCCCCAGGCCCATGCGGAACACCGGGAGAACCTCGCCCAGCATCCCGCCGCTCCGGCCCATGACGATCCCGAAGCGCATCAGCGCGACGCGGACACCGTACTCCGTCGCCCGCAGGGCCTCGCCTTCCCAGTCCCGGGACAGCAGGGACAGGAATTCGGTTCCCGGGGGGGCTTCCTCGGTCAGGTCCTCGTCGCCGTGATAGCCGTAGTAGCCCGCTCCGGAGGTGCTGAAGAGGTGCGTCTCCTTCCCTTTTCGCGGCGCCATGGCCTCCACGAGGTGCCTCGTGGTGAGAATCCGGCTTTCCCGGATGATGCGCTTCGCCTCGTCGGTCCACCGCGTGAAGATGGAGGCCCCGGCGAGATTGATGAACACTTCGTGTTCGGGGACGCGCTCCTGCCAGGCCCCGCGGACCGTGGGGTCCCCCTGCAGAGCCTGTGCGCCTGCGGGAAGGTCCCGGGCCGGCTCGTCCTTGCGCATGAGCACCGTCACCGAGTGCCCCTTCTGCGTGAGTTCGCGGGCAAGCGTCGTCCCCACGAACCCCGTCCCGCCGGTCATGAATACCTTCATCGTGCACTCCGTGCAGGGTCCCCGGGGTCTCTGGAATAATCCCCTTACTCCCCTGGACCCTGTCCCCTGAACCCTGTACCCTGTCTCATTCTTTGTCCCCGATCAGCGGGAGGACCTTTTCGATCTTGAAGTAGACGACGAACTTGTTCTCGTTGCTGTACTTCCCGGAGGCTTCGGCATATTTCTTCCGGCGCATCTCGCCGACGAGCTGCGGGTCCTGGATCTCCTTCGTCCTGGTGAGGTACAGGCGCCTGCCCGCGTATTTCTCGCCCGATTCCTTGAACAGGTAGGCGGCGCGCGGGTTCTGCTGGATGTTGTGGTGGGTGAGCTTGTCGGCCATGATGAAGGCCACGTTTTCCTCGTCAATAAAGTGGGGCTTGGAATAGACAGCCGCATTGACGGCCCCGGCAGAGTCGGCCGTGGAGAGGATGCTCAATCCCGATGCCTGTTCGAAGTACTCGCTTAACTTCATGGGTCCTCCTTTTCGATGTTCGATCCCTGTTGTCTGTCCTCCCGCTTCATGCCGGGCGTCCCAGACGCTCGACGGCGTGGCGCGCCGCCACGAGGAAGATCGGCCGCGGGTCCATGCGGTGCGCCCGAAGGCACACCTCGGTGAACTTGACGGCGTGCTCGTCGCCCGTCTCGACGGCCCGCCCGACGAGATCCTCCTCCGAACCATCATAAGCATCGCAGGGGGCCCTGTCAATTTCGCGGCCGATGGCGGCATAGAGGGCCGCCGAGGCCTGCCAGGCATAGCGAAGCGCGACGCGGCCGATGTCCGGCAGCAGGGATGTCGTCATGAGGCAGACGGCCCCGGGACCGGTGACCCCGTGGATGAAGGTGATGGCGCCGCCCCGGGTTTTCGCGTTTGCCAGGTAGACGCGGGCGAAGGTCTCCAGCAGGTCGACGTCAAACGGCGCGATGTCGTCGGGCGGCTCCGTGAGGTTGATGACCTGCGCAAAGGGCGCAAAGCCGTCGAGCCGCCGGACCTTCTCGTAGATCAGGCCCTTCATCAGCCGCTCTTCGTCGGGGAGCGTCTCGACGTCGTCAATAGCCGTCAGCGGGTTGCGCACGCCGACACGGGGCACCGGGAAGCCCGGCAGCGACTGATAGCGGGAGGCCCAGTAGGCCAGGGCCCGGGCCAGCTCGCGGGTCTTTGCGGGGGATTCCCCCCGTTCGAGGCTTCGCACCGCGTGCCCCGCGCGGATGGCGCCGTGCCAGGCCGCGCCCACCATGCCGGGAAGCAGGCGGGGCACCCAGATGTTGAGCACGGTGCGCCAGCCCTCGTCTCTCAGCTCTTCCACGAAGCACGCCACCCAGTCGGCGTAGCGGCCGAACGAGCCGAGGGCCTCGAACCAGTACCCGCTGTCGACGGGAAGACCAGGCTTCGGGCTGCCCGGCAGCCGCTTGCGGTATCCCTCCACCCAGGGGATGACGGCCTCGTCCCGCCCCAGCGCCAGGAGCGCCTCGGCGGCCATGGGCGCATGGCTCGAGAAGCCCGGTCCGTACTCGGGCCCGGAATCCTCCAGGAGATCCAATGCCTCATCCATGACATCCATCGGGGCATCTCCGACAGGCGATCGCCCGCGCCGTCCCGCTCCGGGCGGGCGCGGGGGAACCGCCCGTCACTCCTTCACCTCCGGGGTGGCCTTCGGGTCGAAGGGGTTCGTCCGGACGGCCAGGTGGAACAGGTACGGGTAATCCTTCTTCAGGTGGGCCATGTAGCGGATCCAGCCCCGCACGAGCCGGGTGAAGGCCCTCCTCATGTCCACGGACAGGTGCGAGTGATCCGTCTTCGGGAGAGCCGCCAGGTCCTTCCGGAACATGAGTTCTTCGGCAAGGTGGATGATCCCCCAGAGCAGATCGGTGAATTCCTCATGCTCCAGGAGGTTCGGGTTCTCGAGGAGCCGGAGGAGAAAATCCCTCTTCTCGCCGAGGAGCGCCCGCAGCCCCTCCAGGTCGCCGCGCTGGCTGTCCATCTTGTAGTCGATGGTCTCGAGCCGCCTTTCCAAGGCTGCGAAATCCTCCTTGCTCCAGCGCTCCGTCATGAGGAGGTCTCCCCGAATCTTCTCCACGTCGGGGTAGAACGTCGAGAGCCGCGCGATCAGCTCCCGGCCCGCCTCGGTGAAGAAGAGCCCGATGATCATGTTGAGCTTGAACAGCAGGGTCTACTTCTCCCGCGCGTGCAGCAGCTGGTCGATGATCATGGTCACGAGGAGGACCTCGATGAACACGAAGGCGATATCCCCGACGAGATACATGAAGATGTGATGGGGATCCCGGAAGATGAGGTAGTGGATGAAGTATACCAGGGCCGAGAGCACGATGAGCACGAAGCCCATGACGATGCGCCAGTTGAGGAGTCTTGCCATGCGTTCTCCTGTCAGGATCCGATGGGGTTCTCCGGGACGCCCTTGCCGCACTTGATCGGCACGGCCGCTATTTCACCCCGCCCTTGAGCAGGGTCGAGAGCCTGCGATTCGCCGCGTCCCAGTCGGCGATGTTCCAGAAGGCCTCGACGAACTTCGCCCTGAGATTCCTGTAATCCAGGTAGTAGGCGTGTTCCCAGACATCCAGCACGAGGAGGATCGGGAACTGGGGGTAAACATTCACGCTGTGCTTCTCAATCTGCATGACGATGGGGCGGTTCGTGAGCTGACAGAAAGTGAGGGCGGCCCAGCCCGACCCTTCGGCACTTACCGCCGCCTGGGTGAACTCTTTCTGGAACCGTTCGTAGCCGCCAAACTCCTTGTCGATGGCGGCCCCCAGGACGCCGGCCGGCTTTCCCCCGCCGCCCTTGCCCGCCGGGGCGAGGTTGGCCCAAAAAAGGCTGTGCAGCACGTGCCCTCCGATGTGGAAGGACAGTTCCTTGAGGGTGGCCTTCATGTCGAGGTCGCCCCCGGCCTTCCGGGCCTGTTCGAGTTTCTCCAGCAACGCGTTGGCCCCCGTCACGTAGGCCTGGTGATGCTTCTCGTGGTGGAGCTGCAGCTGCTCCTCGGACATGAACGGCGCCAATTCCTTGTAACCGTAAGGCAGTTTTGGTAAAGAGTAAAAGTGAGGCTTGTCCATGGCCTGTTTCCGTCCTTTCCCGGGAAGGGATTCCCGATGGCGGCTCCCGGCCGGGAGCACGAGTGAACGAACAAGAACATCCGAGGGCATGCGGCCTTTGCAGGCAACGAGAAAAAGACCGAAAATAGTTTACCTCAACGGGGCAAAGAAAAACAGGCGAAAAAGTGCCGGCACCGCCGTGTCGTGATCCTCCGTGACGGGGCAGGCAGTGCGGGTTCGCCGGGGGAACCCCTTTCATGAAAAAGGATGAACGACGGACAAGAGCGGCCCTCATCGAAGAACTCGGCTCCTTGCGAGGCGAGATCGCCCGGCTGCAGGAGGCTGAGGCCGCGCTTCGCGACACCGGCGCCCTGTACCGAAGCCTGGCGGACAGCAGCCCGGTGGGGGTGTTCTTCCTGGTGAACGGCAAATTCCACTTCCTCAATGCCCGCTTCGAGCAGAGCACGGGCTACCGTGCCGGCGAGCTGATGGGACAGGACTCGCTCGTCATCGTGCATCCCGAGGACCGGCAGCAGGTGCGAAGGGACGCCATCGAGATGCTCCGGGGCCGCAGGAGCACCCCGTACGAGTTCCGCGCGTTGACGAAGGACGGCAGGGTCCGATGGATCCTGGGCACCGTGGCGCCCGTCTCGTTCCGCGGCGAAAGGGCCGTCCACGGCAGCTACATGGACATCACGGAACAGAAGGAGACCCGGCAGAGGCTCGAGGAGATGAAAACCGTCGGTGCCTCCATCCTCGACGCCCTGCCCGTGGCGGTGCTGGTGCTGCGCGAACGGAAGATCCTCTTTGCCAACCGGGCCACGGAGGCGGTCTTCGGCTGGAAGCCCGACGACCTCACGGGACGGGGCACGCGGGCCCTCTATCGAAGCGACGCCGAGTACGAGGAGATCGGGCGGCGCTTCTACCCCGTGCTGGAGAGGCAGAGGACGTACAGCGAGGAGTTCCCCTGCCGGCACAGGGACGGCCGCGACATTCTCTGCTATGTCAGCACGTCGCGCATCGGCGAGACCCTTCAGGAGAAGGGCATCGTCGCCACCTACGAGGACATCACCGAGCGAAAGCGTGCCGAGGCGGACCTGAAGGAAAGCGAGCAGCGCCTTCGCCGCATAATCGACGGATCGCCCATCGCCGCCTTCGTCATCGGGCTGGACCACCGCGTGCTGTACTGGAACCGGGCCCTGGAGGAGATGAGCGGGATCCGGGGATCCGACGTGATCGGAACAGACGGGCACTGGCGGGCCTTCTACCCCGCAATGCGGCCCTGCCTGGCCGATCTGCTCGTCGACCAGGCCTTCGAATCCATCCCCGCCTGGTACGCGAACTGCTACAGCCCCTCGAAGCTCATCGAGGAGGCCTACGAGGCGACGGATTACTTCCCCTACCTGGGCAACGGGGGAAAGTGGCTGCGGTTCACGGCTGCCGCCATCCGCGATTCTTCGGGAACCCTGGTCGGCGCAATGGAAACGCTGGAGGATGTGTCGGAGCGAAAGAACGCCGAGGAGGCCCTGAGGGAAAGCGAGGAGAGGCTCCGGGCCATCCTGGAGGGGTCGCCCACGCCCACGTTCGTCATCGACGGCCACCACCGGGTGATCGGGTGGAACCGGGCGCTCGAGGAGCTGACGGGCGTCCGGAGCGGCGACGTGATCGGCACGGAGAGCCACTCGAAGGCGCTCTACGGCGAAGACCGGCCCACCGTGGCCGACCTGCTCGTCGACGGGGTCGCCGACCTGGTCGGGACGACCCGGAAGTGGTACGGGCCGAACCTGCGGCGCTCGGAGCTGCTCGACGAGGCCTACGAGGCCACCGGGCCCCTGGCCTTCCCCGGCAGGGAGGAGAAGTGGATCCACTTCACCTCGGCGGCCGTACGCGACAGGCGGGGGGACATGATCGGCGCCGTGGAGACGATGACCGACGTCTCGCCCCTGAAGCGCGCCGAGGAAGAGCTGACGCTCACCGTCGAAAAACTCCGGAAGGCCACGGCCGGCATCATCCGCGCCATCGACCTCATCGTCGAGACGCGCGACCCCTACACGGCGGGCCACCAGCACCAGGTGGCGCGCCTGGCCGAGGCCATCGCACGCGAGATGGCCCTGCCCGCGGAGACGATCGAGGCGATCTACGTGGCCGCCTCGATCCACGACCTCGGCAAGATCACCGTGCCGGCCGAGATCCTCAGCAAACCGGGACACATCAGCGACATCGAGCGGGGGATCATCCGCACGCACCCGCAGGTGGGCTACGACATCCTCAAGACCATCGACTTCCCCTGGCCGATCGCGGAGATCGTGCTGCAGCACCACGAACGGCTCAACGGCTCGGGCTACCCCCGGGGACTGCGGGACGGGGAGATCCGGATCGAGTCGAGGATCATCGGCCTGGCCGACGTGGTGGAATCCATGGGCTCCCACAGGCCCTACCGGCCCACCCTGGGCATGGACAGAGCCCTGGACGAGATCCGGAAGAACCGGGGCATCCTCTACGACCCCGACGTCGTCGCTGTCTGCCTGGCCCTCATCGAGGAAAAGCGATTCACCTTCGAAGAGATCCCGGGAACCCCGGACCGGTAGAAAACCGCCCGCTGCGCAAAAAGGAAAGGAACCCTCCATGAAGAAACCCGTCGACACCGTCGCCATCGAAGACCGCCACATGCCGCCCTTCTTCACCAAGATCCCCCTTTCCATCGATCGCGGCGAGGGGATGTACGTCTGGGACGAGTCGGGGAGGCGCTACATCGACTTCACCGCCGGCTGGGGGGTCACCTGCCTGGGGCACGCCCACCCCGCCATCGCCGGGGCCCTGGCCGAGCAGGGGCGGAAAATATGGCAGAACCCCAACTCGGGGTTGACCTACTCCCCCGCCCGCGCGCGGCTCATCGAGCTGCTCACGGGGATCCTGCCGCCGAACCTGACACGGGTCTTCTTTTCCAGCAGCGGCGCCGAGGCCAACGACGCCGTCATCAAGCTCGCAAGGAAGGCCACGGGCCGGATGGACGTCGTCTCGACGGAGCAGAGTTTCCACGGAAGGACGATCAGCACGGCCTCGGCCACGGGACAGGCCAAGCACCGGGAGCGGTTCAACCCACTCATGCCGAACTACCTCTTCGTTCCCTACGGTGACGCGGGCGCCGTCGCGGAGGCACTGGGCGAGAGCACGGCCGCCGTCATCCTCGAGCCCATCCAGGGCGAGGGAGGGGTCAACGTGCCGCCGGAAGGCTACCTCAGAGAGGTCGAGGCGCTCTGCCGCAGAGCGGGCGCCTACCTGATCGTCGACGAGGTGCAGACCGGTTTCTGCCGGACGGGACCGCTTTTCGCCGTCACGGAGCTGGGCCTGCGGCCCGATTTCATGACCCTGGCCAAGGGGATCGCCGGGGGGTTCCCCTTCGGGGCCTTCGCCCTGACGGAGGAGGTGTCGGCGAAACTCGAGAAGGGCGACCACGGAGGCACCTACTGCGGCAACCCCCTGGGTTGCGCCGTTGCGCACGCGGTGATCCGGCATCTCATCGACGAGAACATCGAGCAGAACGTGAAGAGCGTCGGGGCCATGATCCACGAGCAGATGCTTCTGTGGCAGGAACGGTTCCCCGCGATGATCTTCGACGTGCGGGGGCGGGGCCTGCTGCTCGCCATGGAGATGACCGGAGCGCCGGCGGCGGAGCGCGTTTTCGGCGAGGCCCTGAAGCGGGGGATGATCCTCAACCTGATCCAGGCGAAGGTGATCCGCCTCTGCCCGGCCCTCAACATCACGCCCGCCGAGGCCGAGGTGGCCCTCTCGATCCTCGACGAGGCCCTCGAGGCCGCCGCGAAAGCCTGAATGGACAGAACCGCGCAAGCGCCGGAATGCGGGCAATGGAAGGACAGGGTAACCCATGAAAATCAACTTCTCCAGAACCAACGGCCCTCTGGACGGGACGATCGACGGCCTGATGGAAACCGCCGGGGGCATCCGGAAACCCGAGTACGTGCGGGAGATGATCATCGCGGCGCTCAAGGCCGGCCAGGAGAGCGACGAGAGCGCCGATCTGAAGCTCATGAACTCGACGCTCAAGGAGATGCGGTTTACTTCCAAGGTCTTCGCGCCCTACCGCGGCGTGCGCAAGGTCACGGTGTTCGGCTCGGCGCGCACACGGCCCGACGACCCGGTGTACGGGATGGCGAGGCTCTTCGGCAGGCGGCTGGCCGAGGCAGGCTACATGGTCATCACCGGCGGCGGGGGCGGCATCATGGAGGCCGTCAACGCAGGGGCGGGCACTGAACACTCTTTCGGGGTGAACATCCGCCTGCCCTTCGAGGAGAAGCCGAACCCCGTGATCGAGGGCAACCCGCGGTCCATCAACTACAAGTATTTCTTCAACCGCAAGGTCGCCTTCTTGAAGGAGTCGGATGCCGTGGCGCTCTTCCCGGGCGGCTTCGGCACTCTCGACGAGGCGATGGAGACCCTCACCCTGGTGCAGACGGGGAAGCGCAACCCCATGCCTCTCGTGCTCGTGGAAACCCCGGGCTCGTCCTACTGGGCCCACGTGATACGGTTCCTCGAGGAGGAACTGTTGTCGCACGGCTACATCTGCCCGTCGGACTTCGCGCTCTTCGATCGGGTCCTCTCCGTGGACGATGCCGTGGAGCGGATCCAGCGGTTCTACCGCCGCTACCACAGCCTGCGCTACGTGCGCGGGCAGCTGGTGATCCGGCTCTCCTCCCCGCTCGGCGACGGCGACGTTACGGCGCTGGAGGATCGGTTCCGGGACCTCCTCCTGCCCGGGGGGCGCATCGCGCCCTCGGGGGCGCTGGACGAAGAGCGGGAGGACGCCGACGAGGTGGACCGCCCCCGGCTCGTGATCGATTTCAACCGGAGGGACTTCGGGCGGCTACGGAGCCTGATCGACGCGATCAACGATTGCTGACCCGCAGGATACGGAGAAGCCCATGGGCCCGGTAAAATTCCAGGACAACACCTTTCGCGACGGCCACCAGTCCGTCTTCGCCACGCGGATGACCACGGAGGACATGATCCCTATCGCCGAGAGGATGGACGAGGTCGGGTTCTGGGCCGTGGAGGTCTGGGGGGGAGCGACGTTCGACACGATGCACCGCTTCCTGAACGAGGACCCCTGGGAGCGTCCGCGCATCCTGAAGCGGTACATGAAAAAGACCCCCTTCGCCATGCTGCTGCGGGGCCAGAACCTCGTCGGCTACCGGCACTACGCCGACGACGTCGTCCGGGCCTTCGTCGACCGGGCCAGCGAGATCGGGATCGACGTCTTCCGCGTCTTCGACGCGCTCAACGACCTGCGGAACATCGAGACCGGCGCTGCCCGCATCCGGGCCAACGGCAAACACTTCGAGGGCGCCGTCGTCTACTCGCTGACGGAGCGGCACCTCGGCGGTGAGGTCTTCAACCTTCCCTACTACGTCTCGAAGGCCCGGGCCCTGGAGGAGATGGGCGCCGACTCGATCTGCATCAAGGACATGGCGGGCATCCTGGCGCCCTATGACGCGTTCCGGCTGTTTGCGGAGTTGAAGAAATCCGTCGGAGTCCCCCTGCACCTCCACACCCACTACACGAGCGGAATGGCGTCGATGACCTGCCTGAAGGCCGTCGAGGCCGGCGTGGACATCGTGGACACCTGCGTGGCCCCCTACGCCATGCGGACGTCGATGCCGCCCATCGAGCCGCTCCTGCTCGCCCTGGAGGGCACAGAGCGGGACCCGGGAATCGAGATGGGCCGCCTGCTGGAGATCGGGCATTACCTGGAATCCCTGGCGCCCCGGTACGAAAAGCACATCGCCTCCAACAGCCTGTCGCTGATCGACGAGAGCGTGATCGCCCATCAGATCCCCGGCGGGATGACTTCCAACCTCGTCAGCCAGCTCAAGGAGATGAACGCCCTGGACCGGCTGCCGGACGTGCAGCGGGAAATCCAGGCGGTCCGCCGGGAGGCGGGGATGCCGCCGCTGGTGACCCCGACTTCCCAGATCGTCGGCTCCCAGGCCGTCATGAACGTGATGGCGGGCCGCTACCGGACGATCAGCAATCAGTTCCGCGACCTGCTCTTCGGCCTCTATGGAAAGACGCCCGCCGCGGTGGACCCTCAGGTCCGCGAGGCGGCCCTGCGCGGCTATGACAAGGGCGTCTGGATCACGGACCGGCCGGCCAACCATCTCAAGCCGGAGATGGAAGCGGCCCGGCGGAAGCTGGGCGACCTGGCCCGGACCGAGGAGGACGTGCTGACCTACGTCCTCTACCCCGCCTCGGGGGAGCAGTTCCTGAAGCGGAAATACGGCCGGGGATAACGGCACGGCTGAAGCAAGGCAAGACGAGTCCCCGCAGAACCCGGTCGGGCATTGCACCCCGGGACGTCGATCGATCCTCCCACATTCATGATCACCCCCATTCCATGTGGCGCCGCACGGCAATCGGCAATCGTCAGGGATGAAGCGCCGATCTGGCACGAGTGTTGCTGTTGGATTGGAGGTTCGCCATTTTTTCTTCCCGGACGAGGTAGACTGTCATGACACAAGCCAGTGTTCTGATCGTGGACGATGAGCCCTCGGTGAGGCAAACCCTCTCGGAGTGGATGAGGAACCAGAATTTTCATGTCCTCGAGGCCGAAGGCGGCCGGCAGGCCATGGAAATGATCCGCAGGCGGGATCCGGATCTTGTCATCTCGGATGTGGTCATGCCGGGGATGGACGGGATTCAACTCCTGAGGCAAACCCGGGCCGTCAAGATGGAGGTTCCCTTTCTCATGATCTCGGGCTACCCGTCCCACGCCACCGCGGTGGACATCATGAAGCTCGGGGCTTCGGACTACCTGCCCAAACCCTTCTCGCTCGAGGAGTTGACGCGCCGGGTGGATCACATCCTGAAATCGAAGAGTCTTGCCCGCCCGCTTGCCCCGGTCGAAGGGGCCATCCTGGCGGCCGTCGTCTCCACGACCCTGTGGATTCTCATCCTCTGGGCGGTCTCCGCACTGGTTTTGTGACCGGGACGTCCTGTTCGGCAGGATGGATCCGGATTCCCTGCGGGGCCGGAAGCGGCCCTGCCTCCCCTGTCGATTCCAGACACAGGGCATCAAGGACATGAGCAGGCGCGGAAACACCCGGGTCTCGTCGATGGATCCGGCATGCCCGGCATGAACAGCGCGCTCGCCCCTGCTGCGCTTCCCGCAGATGCGATTCCATGACGCGTTGAGCGTTCGTCCGCCGCCCGTTGCGGGGAAACCCCCGCCCCGCCTGCGATCCCGCCTCATCAGCGCAACTCCTATGCCCCGCTCAGACCCCGTCTGCCGGACCGTATCCGGGCATTCCTACCCCCTTTTCAGACGGCCGCCGATTTTCTCGCAGCAGCAAACTCCGTAGAAATAGGCAGACAGAAGGCAGGACAGGCCCTGATGAACCCAATGGGGAAAAAGAAGCGCAGCGGGCTTCACAACGACCCCCGGGTCGCCGTGCCGGGCGAGAGGGTCGAGTGGGTCTGGGAGGACCCCCTCATGAATCCCCGGCACATCTACCGCTGACCCCGGGGCATGTCCGGAGGAAACGTCGGCAGGAAGAAAACGGGGCGAGTCGGAAACCGGACCCGGGCGTTCCGGCGAGGCGGCGTCGGGCAGGACCCGATGCGCTTCCCGTTGATCGTCACGAAGACCGACCGATGGACCCGGCACAACCACAAGACGGGGGGATCGAGTCATCCTCCCGGGCAACAGGAGCAACCCATGGCCAACAAACCGGTCGAAATTGTAGAGCTGGCAGGAAATGCCGGGGTGTACAAGGCAAACCTCGGCACCCCCAATTTCCTGGTACGGAGTTTCATGGCAGGACTGTTCATCGCGGTGGGAGCCGCACTTTGCACCGTCTGCGGCACGGGTGTGGAAAAGACCCTGGGGCCGGGCTTCAAGGCCCTGGTGGGAGGCGCGGTCTTCCCCGTGGGCCTCATCGCCATCGTGCTGACGGGCATGTCGCTCTTCACGGGCGACACGATGCTCATCCCCATGGCGGTGTTTCAGAAGAAGACCACCTGGGACAAGGTGTTCAACGCCTGGTTCTGGGTCTACATCGGGAACTTCGTCGGCTCCATCTTCTGGGCGTACCTGATGGTCGTCGGTCCCCTGACGAAGGGGGGAGGACCCGAGCTGACGGTGTTCGGGCAGAACGCCGTCGCGATCGCGGAAGCCAAGACCCTCCCTTACATCGCGACGGGCACCCTCGGGCTCTGGTCCGCGTTCATGAAGGGCATCGCCTGCAATCTGCTGGTCAACGTCGCCATCCTGCTCGCGTTCGCGTCGAAGAACATGATCGGGAAATTTTTCGGCATCTGGTTCCCCATCATGGCCTTCGTCGCCTCGGGGTTCGAGCACTCCGTGGCGAACATGTACTTCATCCCCACGGGCATCCTGCTGGGGGCCAATGTCTCCTGGGCGCAATTCGTCCAGTGGAACCTGGTCCCGGTGACGTTGGGAAACATCGTGGGCGGGTTCATCTTCATCGGCGGCGTCTACTTCTACTCCTTCAAGAAGGAACTCTCGTCGATGTCCCCCACCTAGCGGCGCGGGCCATCGCGTGCCCGGACCGGGGAAGCGCGTTTCGGCATCGAGCCGCGATCGGCACGGGGGCCTGAAGGCGACGGAGGGCTACAGAAACGGCAGGGGGTCGTCCCGACGGTAGGCCGTGGCCTGGCAGGACGCCATGAGATCGCCGGAAGTATTGCGGACCTCGATCAGGAAGTGGCTGACCCGGCGGGAACGGTTGACGAGCTTCGCCTCGGCCTGGAGGACGTCCCCGTCGCTCGGGGCCTTCACGTAGGAGAGGCTTACGTTGAGGGCGATCTCGATGCGGCCGCTGGAGTTTGAGGCGAACTGGAACGCCTCGTCGATGAGCGAGAAGAGCGCGCCGCCGTGGCACCGGCCGTAGATGTTGCGGTGACTCTCCGTGAAGGCCATCCGGACGAGCGCGTAGCCGTCTTCGACCTTCAGAAGCTCGAGACCCAGCAACTTCGCATAGGGCTCATCCTTCGCGCGCCCGCGCAGGGCCTCGAAGACCTTCTCGCTCATGTCCCCCTCCTTGCTTCAAAGAAAATCCCCCTTTGTAAAAGGGGGACCGGGGGCGCATCCCGACAGGGTGCGCAACCATGTCCGGTTCCTTCCCTACCGGGCCGCCCTGCAATTCGAGCAGGGCGGCAAAGAGAGGGATTTTTCCTTCAGCCCCTATACCCGAGACCCTAAACCCTAGACCCCGTTTATAGCCTACAGGCTATAAACCTTCTCTCCCGGCAAAACCGTAAACCCGCTCTTCGTCAGGATCTCGATGGCCCGGTCCGTCGCGTTGAACCGGAAGATGATGATCGCATGCTCGCCGCTTCTCTCCACGTAGGCGTACATGTACTCCACGTTGATGCTTTCCTTCGAGAGTGCCTCGAGGATGCTGTGGAGCCCGCCCGGCCGGTCGGGGACCAGCACGGCCACCACGCTCGTGCGTCCCACGGTAAACCCGTTCTCCTTCAACACCTGCTTGGCCTTCTCCGCGTCGTTGACGATCAGGCGGAGCACCCCGAAATCGGAGGTGTCGGCGAGCGAGAGGGCCCGGATGTTGATGCCGGCGTCCCTCAGCACGCGCGTGACGAATTCCAGCCCGCCCGGCTTGTTCTCCAGAAAGATGGATATCTGCTCGACCTTGTTCATGGGTGCACCCCCTTCGTGCGGTCTCAGATGGTTCGCTTGTCGATGACGCGCTTCGCCTTGCCCTCGAAGCGCTGGATCGTCTTGGGCTCCACGAGCTTCACCTTGGTCGAGACGCCCAGGTAGTCCTTGATGTCCTTCGTAATGCGGCGGCTGAGCTGCTGCAGCACCTTCACCTCTCCCGTTTCGGCGAAGACCTTCTCACCCACCTCGACCTGCACCTCCAGGGTGTCGAGATTGCCCTCGCGGTCCACGACGAGCATGTAGTGGGGCTCGATGCCCGGGATGTTGAGCAGCACGCCCTCGATCTGGGAGGGGAAGACGTTGACGCCGCGGATGATCAGCATGTCGTCGCTGCGGCCCGTGACGCGGTCCATGCGCACGAGCGTCCGGCCGCACCGGCAGGGCGCCTTCACCAGGCGGGAGACGTCCCGCGTGCGGTAACGGACCAGCGGAAAGGCCTCCTTGGTCACCGTCGTGAAGACCAGTTCGCCGATCTCCCCCTCGGGCAGCACCTCGCCCGTTTCGGGGTTGATGATCTCGGCGATGAAGTGGTCCTCGAAGATGTGCAGGCCCTGCTTGGCCTCGATGCACTCCATGGCGACACCGGGCCCCATGACCTCCGAGAGCCCGTAGATGTCGAGGGCCGTGATGTCGAGCTTGCTTTCGATCTCCTGACGCATTTTCTCGCTCCAGGGCTCGGCGCCGAGGACGCCCACGCGCAGCTTCAGGGCGCGCATGTCGACGCCCATCTCCTCGCCCTGCTCGGCCAGGTAGAGCGTGTAGGAGGGGGTGGCGCAGATGGCCGTGGGGCCGAAATCCTGGAGGATCATGATCTGGCGCTTCGTGTTGCCGCCCGAGATGGGGATGACGCTGGCGCCGAGCTTCTCGGCCCCGTAGTGGGCCCCGAGGCCGCCGGTGAACAGGCCGTATCCGTAAGCGTTGTGGATGATGTCGTTCTTCGTCAGGCCCGCCATGACGAAGCACCGGGCCATGAGCTCGGACCAGGTCTCGACGTCGCGCTTCGTGTAGCCCACGACGGTGGAGCGGCCCGTGGTGCCCGAGGAGGCGTGGACTCGGACCACGCTCGACATGGGGACGGCGAAGAGGCCGTAGGGATAGTTGTCCCGCAGGTCCTGCTTGGTCGTGAAGGGAAGCCGCTTCAAATCGTCGAGGGACCGGATGTCGTCGGGCTTGACGCCTGCGTTGTCGAAGGCCCGCTTGTAGAACCCCACGGTGTGGTAGACGCGCTGCACCACCTGCTGGAGCCTCTTGACCTGCAACGCTTCCAGCGCCTCGCGCGGCAGCGTCTCGAATTCTTCATTATAGATCATAATCCCCTCTTGCCTCCTCGTGGATTGTTCGTGCTTTCCCGCGCCCTGCCGGGCCCGGACAGGGGGCCACTATAGCCGAAATCCTTGCCGTTTCAAAGCGGATTTACTCCGGGCGCCTCTCGGGCGTGCAGATGCTGCCGTACCGGTAGCAGCGCTTGATGTAGACGTACCCGCCGGCCAGGGCGAGGATGATCACGCCGATCCCGATGAGCTTGAGCCCGTCAAGGTCCTTCACGTCGAGGATGATGACTTTGCGGGCAATCGCGATCATCGCCACCGTCATGACGACCTCGACGTGGACGAGCCTGTGGTCCAGGTACATCCGGATCGACTCCAGGAGCTCGATGCCGATCAGGACGAGCAGGAACATGCCGAAGATCTCGAGCAGGCGGTTCACGTCAAAGAGCAGGTAGGGAGGCGTCATGAGGTCCTGTCCAATGATCCAGGCCAGATCGAGGGATGCGAACAGGACCACCAGGGCCATCATGACGACCAGCGATCGGATGACGATGCCTTCCAGCTTTTCCAGGTACTTGAGCATGGGGCGGACTCTCCGGGATTTGATGAGCCTTTTCGGGTATTTCTACCATAACCGGCCGCAAGAGCAAATGATTTGTGTTTGGAATCGACGGATTCCGTGATTATAATAAAAAAAATAAGCGACCACAGGAGTGTCACATGGGCACCGTCAAGATCAAGGGCATGTCCTGCAGCCACTGCGTCATGGCCGTCACGAAGGCCTTGAGCGGCATCGAAGGCGTGGAAAACGTAAAAGTGGACCTGGCAAAAGGCGAGGCGACTTTCGAAGAGACCAGGCGCGTCGACCGGGCCGTCATCGCGGAGCGGATCCGGAAAGCGGGGTTCGACGTTGCCTGAGAAGGTCACCCTCGGCATTTCCGGCATGTCCTGCGCCGCCTGCGTGCGGCGCGTCGAGGAAGGCCTCAAGGACCTGCCGGGCGTGCGAGACGCCGCGGTGAATTTTGCCACGCAGAAGGCGCTCGTGGAATACGACCCCGGCGCGATCAGCGTGGACAAGATGGCCGGCGCGGTGCGCGAGCTGGGCTACGAGGTCGTCTCCCGGGAGCCGGCGGGCCGCGGCGCTGCGGAAAAGACGACGGTTTCCATCGGCGGGATGACCTGCGCGGCCTGCGTGCGCAGGGTCGAGCTTGCCCTGAAGGAGGTCCCCGGCGTCGACGACGCCTCCGTGAACCTGGCCACGGGGCGCGGGACGGTGACCCACGGCGCCGACTGGGCGGGCCCGGGCGGGCTGCGCAGGGCCGTCACGGAGTCGGGTTACGAGTACCTGGGCCTCGTCGACGAGACGCTGGAGGACCCGATCGAGAAGGCCCGCGAGAGGGAGATCCGGGAGCTCACGGTCAAGTTCGCAGCCGGCATCGTCCTGAGCGGGGTCATCTTCATGGGGACCATGCAGGAGTGGTTCCCCTTCCTGGACGGAGTCCCCCGGCAGGCCATGCTCTACCTGCTGTTTGCCCTCACGACGCCCGTCGTCTTCTGGGTGGGAAGCCGCTTCCACTCAGGCGCCCTGAAGGCGCTCAGGCAGAAGACCTCGGACATGAACACGCTCGTGTCCATCGGGGCCCTTTCGGCTTACCTGTACTCGGCGCTCGCCACGTTCCTCCCGTCCCTCTTCATCCGGGCGGGGGTGGAATTGCATGTCTACTACGACGGGGCGGCCTTCATCGTCAGCTTCATCGTCCTGGGCAGGCTGCTGGAGGCGCGCACGAAGGGAAAGACCTCTCAGGCCATCAAGCGGCTCGTGGGGTTGAAGCCCCGCACGGCGCGGGTGATCCGCGACGGGCAACCCTCGGACATCCCCGTTGAGGAGGTCTTGCGGGGCGACGAGATCCTCGTGCGGCCCGGGGAGAAGATCCCCACCGACGGCGTCGTCCTCTCGGGCGCCTCGGCCGTGGACGAGTCCATGCTCACGGGCGAAAGCATGCCCGTCGCGAAGGAGCCGGGCAGCGACGTCTACGGGGCCACGATCAACCGCAGCGGGAGCTTCACCTTTCGGGCGACGAAGATCGGGGCCGAGACGGCGCTTGCCCAGATCATCCGTCTCGTCGAGGAGGCCCAGGGCTCGAAGGCGCCCATCCAGCGGATCGCCGACCGCGTGGCTGCCGTCTTCGTCCCGACGGTGCTGGTCATCGCCTCCCTCACGTTCGTCGTTTGGGCCTTTTTCGTCCCCGAGCCCGTCTTCACGAGGGCCCTTCTCAACTTCGTCTCCGTGCTGATCATCGCCTGCCCCTGCGCCATGGGGCTGGCGACGCCGACGGCCGTCATGGTGGGAACGGGGATCGGGGCCGAAAAGGGAATCCTGATCAAGGGGGGCGAAAGCCTCGAGAAGGCCCACAGGCTGACCATGGTCGTCTTCGACAAGACGGGGACCCTCACCGTGGGCGCGCCCCGCGTCACCGACGTCGAGATGGCGCCCGGAGCGGCCCGTGAGGACGTCCTGCGGGCCGCCGCCTCGATAGAAGCCCTCTCCGAGCATCCCCTGGCCGCCGCCATCGTCGAGAAGGCGCGCAGCGAGGGGATCGGTCCGGGCCTCGCCGAGGGGTTCGAGGCCCTCTCGGGTCTCGGCGCCAGGGCCCGCATCGACGGCGCGGACGTCCTGCTGGGCAACCGCAAGCTGATCGAGCAGGAAGGCGTGCGTTTCAACGGCCTGGACGATGCGGGGGAAAGGCTTTCCGGCGAGGCGAAGACCTGCGTCTTCTTGGCCCGAAAGGGGGAGGCCGCCGCGGTGATCGCCCTTGCCGATGTGCCGAAGGACACGGCCGCCGAAACGGTGGCAACGCTCAAGGGCATGGGCCTCAAGGTGGGTCTGATCACCGGCGACAACGAGGGAACCGCCCGGGCCATGGGCCGGGCCCTCGGCATCGACCGGGTGCTCGCCGAGGTCCTCCCCGGCGGAAAGGCAAACGAAATCGAGCGTTTGAAAGCGCAGGGCGAGGTGGTCGCCATGGTGGGCGACGGGATCAACGACGCGCCGGCCCTATCGGCCGCCGATATCGGGATCGCCATCGGCGCCGGGACCGACGTGGCCATCGAGGCCTCCGACATCACCCTCATCCGCGACGACCTGCGGGCCGTGCCCGAGGCGATCCGGCTCTCCTTCCGGACGATGAAGGCCATCCGGCAGAACCTCTTCTGGGCCTTCATCTACAACGTCATCGGGATTCCCGTTGCCGCCGGCGTCCTCTACCCGTTTTTCGGGGTCCTCCTCAACCCCGTCTACGCCGCCGCAGCCATGGCGCTCAGCTCCGTGTCGGTGGTGACCAATTCGCTACGGCTGCGATGGTCCTAGCGGCTGCGCCTCGGGCAAATGCACGGGAAGTTGTGAAGTTGAGAAGTAAGGGGGGTAAAAATGTTCTCGCCCTATGCAGTTAAGGCGGGGACTGCACAGGGCGAGGAGGAAGGGGAGGGAATCTTATGTCGATATCCTCACAACAGCCTGTAAGGATAAGCGCGTTTCGTCCAGATGCTCGTCGGGTAATCCGCCTGTAGCCGTTCATAGGCCATTTTGAGCGGCTTCGCGTTGTGCGTGCTCTTGTACTGGCAGACCCCTTTCAGGTATATCGCCTCCGCGGTAGAATCGCTCCGCGGGTACTTCTCAACGATCTGATCGAAGAACTCCAGGGCCTTCTCTATGCGTTCCGCGTCGAAATGTACCTTGCCCACCCCCAGAAGGATGGACGGAATCATCTCTTCGGGAGGGAGGAAGCCTGCGGTGCGATGCTGTTCTTTTCCTCCGCCGTTTGCCGAGATGAGAGTCGGTGTCCACTTCACCATGGTAGAATCAGCCCAAGGGTTCCAGTCTCATGTCCGTCGAGAAGAAACGACATTCCTCTCGACGAATTCGATCCTTCCAGGGCCTGTTTCAGATTCGCCTCCCGACGAATCCTTCCCCGCCAATCCGCTCTTCTCAGACGGCCGTCACAGGGGAAAAACAGGACTCATGAACTGATATAGCAAACATGCTGCCATCCCGGGGACAGCGGCTCTCTTTCCTTAACTACTCGACATCACGAGTTATTTCCGAGAATCATCTCCGGACCGTCCCCGGGTGCAGGCGACACAAGCTCCCCCTTTCAACGGGGAGCCTCCCCGTGATGCCGGGGCCTCCCCCCTCGATGAGCCCTGAAAACCAACCTTTCGGGGGAGCGACCCTTTCGTCACGACCTTGCGACATGAATGTCGCGGACCGGGAGTCGTCTCAGGCGCCGAACCGCAGTTCGCGGGCGGTACCCGGGCAACAGGATGCGGGCCGTGGGCAGTATGGATCGAATGAGAGCGGATCAGGCCCGGGCAGGCAGGATGCAGTCCGGGGCGTCGTGGGAGGCGTTGTTGACGACGGGCATCACGTCGTAGGCATCCATCTCCTCCGCGGGATAGGGCGTCAGGATCGCCTGGAGGCGCCCCGGGGTACCCTCTTCGGGATCGAGCCATCGGTCTTCGGCGCCCTCGGCCACAATCACCGGCATGCGGTCATGGATGGGGCGCACCAGATCGTTCGCCACGGTCGTGACGATCGTGCACGTGCGGAACTCGTGCCCATCGGGCGCCCTCCACGTTTCGTAAAGACCCGCAAACCCGAAGGGCTTTCTCGACTTGACAAAGAGGTAGACGGGCACCTTCCGCTTTCCCGCCGGCCGCCACTCGTAAAACCCGTCGGCCGCGACGAGGCAGCGTCTCTTCGCGAAGGCGCGCCGAAAGCTGGGCTTCTCCGCCAGGGTTTCGGCGCGGGCGTTAATGAGGCGGTTGCCGATGGCGGGGTCTTTCGCCCAGGAGGGGATCAGGCCCCACCGCATGGGCTCGATGCGCCTCGCCCCGTCCGCAACGACGCAGAGGATGTCCTGTCCCGGCGCGATGTTGTACCGGGGTCGAAGTCCCGCCGGCGCTGGTGCGTGGAACCGCTCGCTGACGGCAACAAAGGGACTGACGAGCGTGAACCTCCCGCACATGGGTGCCCTCCCCCGCGTAATCAGGGACCCGCCAGGCATCAGGCTCATGGCAGGCCCAGCGGGACGTGTACGAAGTTAGGAAGCTACGAAGTTAAGAAGTTCGGGAAAACAGGGATTGCATGATTGCCTTCAGATTCTCCAAACTTCAAAACTTCTCAACTTCTCAGCCTCCGCATTCAAGACGGATGCGCCCCCGGTCAACAGCCCGCTATCCGTCCATCAGGTTGATCATCTGGTACTCGTGGTACATGCACCGGTCCTGCACGAAGAGAATCCCGTTTTCTTCTGCAAGCCTGCGGGCCTCCTCGTTGCGGATCCCCTGCTGGAGCCAGACGACGTCCACGTCGCCCCTCTCCTTCCTGCGGGCCACCGCCTCCCGGACCGGTTCGAGGGCGTCCTCGGAACGCCGGAACACCTGGACCACGTCGATCCGCTTGGGGACCGACTTGAGGTCGGGATAGCTTTTTCGTTTCAGGATGACCTCGGCGGTCGGGTTCACCGGGATGATGTCGTATCCCTTCTTGGCGAGATACTCGGGCACCCAATAGGCCGTCTTGCCGGAATCCTTCGACATGCCATAGACGGCAATGGTGCGGGTTTTCTCCAGGATGCTGCGGATCCTATCGCGGGCGGCCATTTCACCTCCCCTGCCGAGACATGATATTCATTCTAGCACACTCCGCCCGGCCGGCGAAACCGGAACGAGCGCTAGGTAGTGGGTCAGTTTGAATAATCCCGCTTGAAATATTCCTATCACGCCAATCCTTAACCGCTCAAGTATATCTTGACAAAGTAGAACGTTCGTTCTATATTGAATTGGCCTTGCTTTTGCTTCCATTGTGTTATAATGCGGCTGAAGACGGAGAGGGGTATATATAATGACTGTTTGTATCGGCGCATTATACGAGAATTGCAAGGGTGCCATACTGGTTTCAGATCAAATGATCACGGCTCATTTCCCGATTGGATATGAGTTTGAAAACCAAGAAGTTGAAAAGATTATAAAAATAAACGACGTCGTTCACGTTCTAATAGCGGGTGATATTCTTTTTGCCCACGAGGTGATAAGGGCCGCAAAGAAAAACAGCACTCATAACAATGTTAATAATTTTCAAGGAATAGCCGATATATTGAGAACCGAATACCAAACAATTAGGCGCAATAGGATAATTCGACAAGAATTAGAACCAAGGGGGCTTGATCTAAATAATTATTTGAATCTTCAGCAAAGATTGCTGACCGGAATAACGCAGATGATTGATCAGTCTTTCAGGGTGAGCGATCCGGGGGTAGAACTTATAGTTGCAGGGAAAACAGATAGTGAATGCCATCTATGCACAGTAAGGAATCCAGGCGAACTTGTTTATCATGATTCAGTAGGTTTTGTGACTGCGGGAAGTGGCGGCCCTCACGCAATATATTCTCTGATAGAATCGGGATACAGAAAGTCTTTGCCGAAGAGTGATGTTAAGGATCTTGTTTTAAAGGCTAAAAAAAGAAGCGAAGTTGCCCCGGGGGTAGGTAAAGAAACAAGTATCGTCGAAATTGATCTATAGGGGGCCAATCATGGAAAACGGGAAAGAATTAGAAAAATATAAATATAATTGGTTAAAGGCAGAAAAAGAATTTGCAGTAAGTAGTTTCGGTACTGCTCAATACTGTCAATATTCGCCCACAGAAGTGCACACACTCAAAGATGAACCAACATTAATTGAACCAATACAAGAAAAATTAATTTCAGATAACCTCATCCGATAAGTTTTACAATTTCATCAATCCCCCATACATGATCCGTAACCCCTGCTTCCATAGCGGGGGTTACTCTTAATGACTGATGAATCCGGCAGAAGTTATAGTGCATGAAGTGCAGGGCTACTGCCGCTTCCAGGTTCTCCACCTTCTTGGAAAATGCGTTTGTCAGTCTGGTGAATCGGCGCATTTTCATTCTCATGGTTAAATTCTGCCGTTCTGCGAAGCTAGTTGAGATATGCTTTTCGTCAGGATCACCGTTGATCGTGGCAATCTTTGAACCCGTATATTCAACGGGGCTATACTTTCTTTCTGTCTCAGTGTGTCCAGATTCATTCCCGTACTGCTTTACCAACATCGCATAATCAATATCCCCGCCGAAGGCAGCTTCAACCGCGGTAAGGTATGCCCTGTGTCCGTCCGTGGTAAGCTGAACCCTATTCTTGAGCCGGGAAGCTAAATCCATCATGAAGATATGCGCGGCTTCTGCGGAGCGGTTAGCAATAAGCCAGGAAGGGACTAGTTTCGTATCCGCGCAAATGGCCGTCCATGTCCAGACATCCCCGAAACCGAAGATACCCTTAAAATCTTCCGGCACGTTCTTTTCCTTCGCATAGCAGAAAGACCATATTTCATCGCATTGGATGCGCTGGCAGGGAAGATTCTTGAAAACCTTGTCCTGATAGTCTCGGCAAGCCTGTCCTGCTTCCGTCAAGAGTTTGGTAACAGTATTTTTGGCTGCCCCCGTGATCCTGACAGTAGCCCTAATGCTCATGCCCTCAACCAGGCAACCGATAACTTGCGTCCTTTTTTCCATACTTAGTTTGTTCACGCTATCACCTCACCGGCAAGTTATGGCTGCATCATATCACATATGCTTTACCTGTCAAGCATAAAAGTTAGTTTGAATAGAAAAAGGCTCTGTTTTAATTTCGCTGCCGGTTTAATGCGGTTTTATATTGACATAAGACCGCATTAAGTGTAATTTAATAAGCGTATCTTGTCAATTAAAATTAATATCTGGCGGTTCATAATGAGAATTGCGCCGCATTATCCCGGCAGGAAGGAGTAATTTGAGATGGGCCTGAGTAGCGAAATGAGGAAGTTGGAGAATAAATGGAATACCCGCGGCGCAAATAACGTATGGCCTAAGTTTCTAGATTATATAGAAATTAATGGATTGAGAGGATGGACGGGACAAAGAATTGATTTTCCTTTTCCAATCGTTGCTATTGTAGGCGAAAACGGCTCTGGAAAGAGCACAATAATTCAAGCAGCCGCTTCAGTTTATAAATCTCCAAGCGCAAATCGCTTCGCGTCCGATTATTTCCCCGATACCACTTGGGATAAACTAACAAATGTTTCGATCACTTATGGTTATAAAGAGGGAACAAGGTCAGAATACAAAAGCATCAGAAAACCAACTGACCGCTGGCGTGGAAATCCAGATCGGCCCGCGAGGTATGTAGACTATATTGATCTAAGTCGCATACAGCCCATCTCTGCCAGATTAGGATACCGAAAACTCGCTAATCCGGCGTTTCTTGAAGCTAGTGCTGTTCAATTTGAGCAAGGGGTTGTGGATAGATTATCGAATATACTCGGCCGTAAATATGAATCGGCCCGGATGGCGATTACCGATGCAGATACGCAAAAGAAGATACCAGTTGTTCGGCAGAAAGATGGTGCGTCTTATTCTGGATTTCATCATGGTGCCGGGGAAATAACGATTGCCGAATTATTACAAGTAGAGCCAAGGCGAGACAGTCTTATGTTAATTGATGAAATAGAAAGTTCGCTACACCCACGCGCACAAAGGAGATTAATGCGCGATCTTGCTGAAAAATGTCGGCAACTCGATCTTCAAATTATTCTTACCACCCATTCCCCCTATATCCTCAAAGAGCTTCCAATGAACGGACGGCTATACATCATCAATGAAGAAGAAAAGATGGTGGTTCGTGGGGTAAGTCCCGAATTCGCAATGACAAAAATGGATGAAGAAATTTATCCCGAATGCGATGTATATGTTGAAGATCCGCGCTCGGCAACATTATTAACTGAAATATTGGCCCGATATAGTCCAGAATCAGTGCTCCGATGTGGTTTTATTTCGTTTGGGTCAGCACAGGTAGGATGTTCTCTGGGACAAATGGTTAATAAGGACCGATTTCCGCGCCCCTCTTGTGTGTACTTAGATGGTGATCAAGGACCGGCGGTAGGCTGTCATCTGTTACCGGGAGATGATGCCCCGGAAAGGGTTGTATTCGCTGGCCTGGAGGAGAAAGAATGGGCCGGAATCAGTGAAAGGATTGGCAGGGCTTATCCAGATATTGCTGATTCGTGTAAAAAGGCCATAACTTACTTAGATCACAAATCATGGGTTCGAATGGTTGCCGATAAACTTGTCGTTGGATCAGATAGTCTTTGGGAAGCACTTTGTTTTTGTTGGGTAAAATCTGTTTTAGCAGAAGATGTGGCAAGGAAAATAATTAAGCCTATTGAAGAATGCTTAACTACTCCTGTGTTGGCTGCTTCCAACGTGCAGCCGCGGCTTTTATAGCTATCTCTTTGCGCCGCTTAGCGGATAGCTTCTTTGCCCTGGCCTTGCCGCCTTTCAACCCACCAAGCCGCCCTAATTCCACGGCGGCTTGGTTTTTTTCTGGCTTCTGTTCTTCGGGCTTCACTTCTCCAGTAGCTTCGGCCACGATCCTGGAAGCAAGCACATTCAGGTCACGGGGTCTTTTCTTCTTTGGCTTTTCCATGCTACAAATCTAGCATGAACGGTCAAGCATATCAAGAAGCATTAAATTGAAACTGACCCACTACCGAGCGCTACTCCACCCGCACGTGCTTCCAGCGTCCCCCCCGGAAGCGCAGGGCCATGAGCAGGGAGTAGCACATCATGGAAACGACCATGGCGACCCAGACCCCGGTGGGACCCCAGTCCAGCGCGATCGCCAGCCCATAAGCCAGCGGCAGCCGGACCCCCCACATGGAGGTTACGATGATCCACATGGTCGACTTCGTGTCGCCGGCCCCCGTGATCGCCCCGGAGAGGATGGTCCCCAGGGCGAGAAAGGGCTCGGAAACCATGTTGATCCGCAGGTAATTGGCTGTCTCGGCCAGGACCTCCGGCGTCCGCGCCAGGATCGATGCGAACGTTTCGGCCCAGACGAAGATGGGCAGGGCAAGCGAGCCCAGCAGGACCATTCCCGCCCCCGCCGTCTTCCACCCGAGGGTCTCGGCCCTTTGCGGGTTGCCCGCCCCCAGATTCTGCCCGGCGAGAACGGATGCGGCCATGTTGAGGGCAAAGGCCGGCAGGAAGATGATGGCCTCGATCCGAAGCCCGTTGGTCAGCGCGGCGAGGGCCGTGACCGTCCCCTCGCCGATCCGCGACAGGATGTTGTAGAGCACGATGCTGCCCGCCTGCCAGGCGACCTGCAGGAAAACCGACGGCCAGCCGATGTCGACGATCCGGCCGATGGTGGCGAAATCCACGCGCCAGGGCTCGGTGAAGACGCCCCGCCACCGCTTCGTCGCCAGGAGCGCCAGGCTGATGAGCATCCCTGCGGCAAACGACGAGGCCGTGGCCAGCGCGATGCCCCGGTACCCCATTTCCGGGAACGGAGGAATCCCGAAGACCAGGGCGAAGTCGCCCGCGATGTTGACGAGGCTGACAAAGAACATGGTGATCAGGGGCTTCTTCACGTCGCCCGCGGCGCGGAAGATGGAGTTGGCGATGATGAGCAGGTAATTGGGCCCCAGGGCGAAGGCGAAGATGCGCAGGAAGTTCTCCGCGACGGCGCGGATCTCGCCGGGCATGCCCGCCAGAGCCACGATGTCGCGGCAGTAAACGATCGTGGCGGCGGTGATGACGACGGCCACGACCGCGCCGAACAGCAGCGACTGCCTCGCGATCCCGACGGCACGGCCCGGGTTCGACGCCCCGACGGCCCGCGACACCATGGCGATCGTCCCGACGCCGATGGCGTTGGCGACGACGATGACGATGAAGAAGAGCTGGGTGACAAACCCGATGGCCGCCTGGATATCGGGCCCGATGAAGCCCGCCACGTAGAGATCGGCCAGGCCCACGAGGAAGTTGAAGACCATGATGAAGAAGGTGGGCCACGAGAGGTGCCAGATGTTCTTCCAGAGGCTGCCCTGTGTCAGCTCCGGGGTACGATGCTCGCCGATGGTCTACGCTCCATTTCGCCCGCCAGCGGCGGGCCGCAGTTGAAAAAGATCCGGACCGGGAAAGACCGGGGAGGTGCACTCTCCGGTCTCTCCGGCTTTTGCTCTTTTCCGTCTTGTTCTTCCCTATACCCTATACCCGAGACCCGATCCCCTTCTTCAGTACCGGAACAGGGCCGCCACGGGCTCCCTGTCGGGCATCCTGTCGCGCTGGACGGCATAGACCTTCCCGCCCGCCCCCAGGGTCTGGATCGCCGCGAAATCGATCAGGTCCTCGTCGCCTTTCTTTCCGCCGTTGTGAAGAACGGCTTTCCCCGTCTGGGGGTTGAAGGTGCCCCATTTCTCCTGGCCCACTTCCACGAAGAGGTACCCGACCCGTCCGTGATGGGCGGCCGGCACGATCTCCTCGAGGTTGTTCGAGGCGAGGCCCGTCCCGAGCGATTGCCGGTAGCGGACCCGGGCCTCCTCCTGCTCCTTGAGGAACCAGGGCTCCACGACGGGAAGGGCCTGGGCATGAAGCTCTTCGGCGCTTGCCTGGTCCGGGTTGCCGATGATCGCCGACTCCACGAGGCAGGTGTAGGTGTTGACGTCCCGGTACAGGGAAAAGACGTACTCGACCCCGGCGACGATCAGCGGGTCGCGTTCGTCCTTCAGGACCGACCGGAGGGTCTTGTCGATCTGCTGGAGGTACCGGAGGACGTTTTCCTTGGTGTACACGTCGTCCGTCCATGCCGTCGAGCCCCGGGGCCCCGTCCCGCCGGACGAGGAGGAGCGGGACCGCAGGCGCTTGCCGGCCGCGTCGACCTTGAGCACCTCGTCGATGTTCCGCGGCATGCCTTCGGGCCGCGTCTCCTTCACCCCGTAGCGCCCGCACACCAGCAGGCGCACGTCCTTCTGGCTCAGGGCCAGCACGTAGAAGCGGCCTTCGGTGTTGAACAGGGGCAGCAGGGGCTTTACGTTGAACCGCTCGGCCAGGACGACCGACGGCTGGAATTCCACGGGGAGCCGGTAGGTCCGGAAAAAATCGGGGCACAGGAACAGGGACAGGCCGCTGGACTGCTGCCGCCAGAAGGGGGAGTTCTTCACGAGGGCCTGGACGGGTTCGAGGAATTTCTCCGCCTCGGCCGCGCGGCGTCCGCCGCGGACGAGCCGCTCCTCCGCTTCCTTGAGGAGGTTCTTGAGCCGGATGGCGTTCTGCTGCACCTCCGCGCCGGCCCTGTGCGTGGGCATGTAGATGCTCAGGCTCGGCGCCTTCCCCTTTTCGATGAGAAGTCTTAGTTCGTCTTTGGAAAGCTCGATCATAAACCCTCCATCAACCCGTGTATTGGATGTCCGCCGCCTGCCTCCGCGCCCGGGGCCTAACGGCCCGACCGCACGGCAAGGGCGGCATCGGTTCGGTCCGTGATGATCCCGTCGATCCGGTCATCATCCAGGAACCGTCTCATCCGGTCTGCGTCGTTCACGGTCCAGACGGCGATCTTCTTGCCCGCCTCCCTCATGCGGTCCAGGAGCTGCCCATGGGCCAGGGTCTCCGCCGGGATCAGCCACTCCGTGTCCCCCCGCAGGATCGCCCGTGTCAGGGCGCCGGCGTCGTCGAAGATGAAACCGGTCCGGACCCCGGCGCGGGATTGTCTTGCCCTTTCGACGGAACCGGCATGGAAGGAACTCACGATGAAATCCCGCATGGGGAGCATTTCGGCAACGAGGCGGACGAGCTCCCGCTCGTAGCCCTCTTCCTTCAGCTCGATGTCGAGGCCGATCCGGCCGCGCGCAAGCTCGAGAGCTTCCCCGATTTCGGGGAGATGAAACCCCGCTGTCCGTGCCCTGTCCCGGGCCTGCCGCAAGGTCATCTGGTTGAGGGGAACGCCCGAGATGCCCGGGTCATGGTGAACGACATGCCGAAGGTCCTTCGTGCGTCTCACGTCGAACTCGATCATGTCCGCACCCAGGTCGATCGCCTTCTGGAAGGCCTCCAGGGTATTCTCGCGGGCCGGGGAGGCAGCCCCCCGGTGGGCGATAATGAGCTTATTCATGTGCTCTACAACAACCCGGGACGTGATCTCAGCCAGGTTGTTTCTATGCGGGCTGGTCAAATGTGCCCAGATGCAAGGCGCCCGACATCCCGAGGAGCGAGGCGTACTTTAGGCGTACGGTGAGCGACGAGGGACGAGGGCAACGCCGCAGATGGGTGCATTTGGCGCCCTGTCCCGCACAGCGGGGCGCCCCGGCGAGGAGCGAACCTTTCATGATTGCGCCTCCTGACGGGATGCGCCCCCGGTCACAGGCCCGCCCACTCACCCGCGGATCATGACTAACATCATCTTGAACGCCCCCATCGCCTTGAGCGAGTGGGGCTCGCCTGCCGGCATGATGATCATCTGCCCTTGCTTCAGCACGTGCGATGTGCCGGATATGACGATCTCCGCCTGCCCGTCCAGGAGACAGACGAGAGCGTCGAAAGGCGCCGTGTGCTCGCTCAGGCCCTGCCCCTCGTCGAAGGCGAAGAGGGTCACCGTGCCGGTCTTTTTCTGGATGATGGCGCGGCTCACGACCGAACCGGGCTGAACCTCCACCAGTCGGGCCATGTCGAGGGTTTTGGCAACGAGGGACTCCTTCTTCTCCTGGATCGTGGTGACCATTCGGACGGCTCCTTTCGGAGAGATGTCCCCCTGGGGAACGGGGGAGGGGAAGTCTGCGGGGAGAGTGGATCCGGGCGCAACCGGCATTCTGAAAATAACAGACCCCCGAGGACCTTGTCAAGGTTGACGCGGGACGGCAGACGCAGGCCGGGCCGGTGAGAAGAGAATCCCGCGCCCCCGGAGAAGGCCGTGGGCGCGTTGACAGCCACGAGCCCCAGGCTCTTTTGTACGTTCACGCCTTGACGGCCTTCGCGACCTCCCGGCCGAGGCTGGCGCAGGCCTCGAGGTCGGCCGGTTTCGGCTGCCACTTGGCCCTCACGCCGGGACAGGCCACGGGGATCTTGCAGCGCTGCAGGTGCTCCTCGATGACCTTCACGGACTCGCCGCTCCAGCCGTAGGACCCGAAGGCCGCCCCGATCTTGTTCTGGAAACGCAACCCCCGCAGGTCCTCGAGAATGGGGGCAATCGTCGGGAGCACCCCCTGGTTGACCGTGCAGGAGCCGAGGATCACGGCCTTCGTCTTGAAGATCTCCGTGATCACGTCGTTGCGGTCCGTGACGGCCATGTGAAAGATCTTGAAGGGGACGCCCTCGGCGGCCAGGCCGTCGCCCACCGCCTCGGCCATCCTGCGCGTGGCCTCCCACATGGTGTCGTAGAGGATCACGGCGGTCTTCTCGGGTGTCTGGGCCGCCCACTGCTTGTACTTCGTGACGATCTGCAGGGGGTCCTTGCGCCAGATGACGCCGTGGCTCGGTGCGATCATGTCCACAGGCAGGCCCAGGCCCACCACCTCGTCGATCTTCTTCGAGACGAGCGGGCTGAAGGGCGTGAGGATGTTGGCGTAGTACTTCAGGGCCTCCTCGTAGAGTTCCTCCTGGTCGACCTGGTCGTTGAAGCGGAAGGCCGTGGCGTAGTGCTGCCCGAAGGCGTCATTGGGCATCAGAAGGTTGCGGCCCGCCAGGTAGGTGAACATGCTGTCGGGCCAGTGCAGCATGGTGGCCTCGATGAACACGAGCTCGCTCTTCCCGATGGGGATGCGGTCGCCCGTCTTGACGGTCCGGAACTTCCAGGGCTTGTGATAGATCCCCTCGAGGCTCTCCGCCCCCCGCTTGGAGACGATAAGCTCGGCGTTGGGCGCATGTTGCAGGATCAGCGGAAGCCCGCCCGAGTGGTCGGGCTCGGCGTGATTGGCGACCACAATGTCGATCTTGGCCGGGTCGACGACGGCCCTGATGTTCTCGAGCCACTCCTCCTTGAAGGGGGCCCAGGCCGTGTCGACCAAGACGGTCTTCTCGTCCCGGATGAGGTAGGAATTGTAGGTGGAACCCCGGTGCGTCGACAGCTCGTGGCCGTGAAACTTCCGCAGGCCCCAGTCGACGATGCCCACCCAGTAAACGCCCTCCATCAGTTCCGTAACCATTAAAACCTCCCGATTCTAAAGAGTATTACGTTCTGCTCGCTTTTTATTGTACCCATCCCCGGCCCCGAAATAAAGGGGCAAAGCGCAGCAAACGACTTTTGGGTTCTATGTGGATAAAATCACTTGACATCCCTCACCGCTTGTATTACTCTTCTTGCCGACCTGACGGCGACAGATAGCGAACCGGCAGGGTGCAGTAAAAGTTAGGGGACACGCAGTTTGAGGTTTGAGGTCGTCTGCCACCACACTCGCACGGGTCTGGTGGTTTTTTACTTTCTGCCAAAGCTGACATCCGACTTTTACGGGAAAATCTGAGAAAGGAGGATGGAAGCGATGTCAGAAGGTACCGTGAAGTGGTTCAACGAGCAGAAAGGCTTCGGGTTCATTCAGATGGACGACGGTGGCGATATTTTCGTCCACTACAGCGCCATTCAGACCCGGGGCTTCCGTACCCTGCGCGAAGGCCAGCGCGTGAGCTTTGAAGTCACGGAAGGGCAGAAGGGCCCCGCCGCCGCCAACGTACAGGTCCTGTAAAACCGGACGCATAATTTGGAGAAGGGCACCTCGGTGCGCATCGAGGTGCCCTTCTTTTCGTTTTTTCAGGGGCGGGAACCCGCCCGCAAAGACAGGTGTCATGAGAAAAGAAAATTTCAGGAATATCGCCATTATCGCCCACGTCGACCACGGCAAGACGACCCTCGTCGACGGCATGCTCAAACAAAGCGGGGTCTTCCGGGCCCACCAGGAGGTTGTGGAGCGGGTCATGGACTCGATGGACCTCGAGCGGGAGCGCGGAATCACGATCATGGCGAAGAACACGGCCGTCTGGTACGGATCGACGAAGATCAACATCATGGACACGCCGGGCCATGCCGACTTTGGCGGCGAGGTGGAGCGAAGCCTCAACCTCGTCGACGGGGCGATCCTGCTGGTCGACGCGAGCGAGGGGCCCCTGCCCCAGACGCGTTTCGTTCTGAAAAAAGCCCTTGCGAAGTCGCTGCCCGTGATCCTCGTCATCAACAAGATCGACCGGGGCGACGCGCGCATCGAAGCTGTCGTGAGCGAGGTCTACGACCTCTTCATCGACCTCGATGCCAGCGAGGAACAGATCGAGTTCCCCATCCTCTACACGAACGCCAAGAAGGGCGTGGCCCATGTCAAGCCGGGCGACGATTCCACGGACCTTCGGCCGCTTTTCGAGACGATCCTGGCAAGGATTCCCGGACCGGAAGGCGACGATGCCGGCGTGCCGCAGTTTCTCGTGACGCACCTCGACTACGATTCCTACGTGGGCCAGATCGGGATCGGCCGCATGATGAGCGGGAGCCTCGAGATGAACCGGCCCTACACCCTCTGCGGCCAGGATCGCAATGTCCCGGGGGTCCGTTTCTCCGCCCTGTACTCCTTTTACGGACTGAGCAAGAAGCAGACCGACCGGGTCGAGGCGGGCGACATCATCGCCCTGGCCGGCGTGCAGGGAATCAGCATCGGGGACACGATCACGGACCTTGAGAACCCGCAGCCCCTGCCGCGCATCCGCGTCGACGAGCCGACGGTTTCCATGGTCTTCTACGTCAACAACGGGCCCTTCGCGGGCCGCGAGGGGAAGTACCTTACCTCGCGCCACCTGAAGGACCGGCTCGAGCGGGAGGCCCTGCGCAACATCGCCATCCGGGTGAACCCCCTGCCGGGCAGGGCGGACGGTTTCGAGGTATGCGGCCGCGGCGAGCTGCAGATGGCCATCCTCATTGAAACCCTGCGCCGGGAGGGTTACGAGTTCATGGTCTCCCGCCCCACGGCCCTCACGAAGCGGGAAAACGGAAAACTCCTGGAGCCCTTAGAACGCCTGTTCCTCGATGTCCCGGAGGAGTTCACAGGGGTCGTGACGGAAAAGATCTCCTCCCGGAAGGGCCGGATGATGAACCTCGTCAACCACGGCAGCGGCCGCGTCTATCTCGAGTTCGTGATCCCGGCCCGGGGACTCATCGGATTCCGCAGCCACTTCCTCACCGACACGAAGGGCACCGGTGTCATGAACACCCTCTTCGAGGGCTACGACGCCTGGGCGGGCCCCATCCCCCAGCGCGCAAGCGGCACGCTGGTTGCAGACCGCGTGGGAAGGGTCACAGCCTACGCGAGCTTTGCCATGGTCGACCGGGGCGAGCTCTTCATCGAGGTGGGCACCGAGGTCTACGGCGGTATGATCGTCGGGGAGCGCAACCGAACGGGCGACCTCGACGTGAACATCGTCAAGGAAAAGAAGCTGACCAACATGCGCAGCGCCACCTCCGACGCGACGGTCACCCTGCGGCCGCCGAGGCTGTTGTCGCTGGATCAGTCCATCGAGTTCATCGCCGAGGACGAACTCGTGGAGGTCACACCCGAAAACATCCGCCTGCGCAAGATGGAGCTCGACGCCGGCAAGCGCCTGTCCATGAAACGCAAGGAAGGCCGCATGGCCGAAGAATAACCCCTTCCTTGATTTCCTTCTCCCTAGACGGGAGAGGGCCAGGGTGAGGGTGACGAATCTCCTTCCTCCAGTGAGAGGATCGGAGCAACGAAGACATGACCAACAACTGAGGATGAACATGTTTGTTTCCATCATCGGGACCCCTCAATCCGGCAAGACGACGCTCTTCAGGGCCCTTGCGGGCACAAACGCAAACGGGAACGGCAACGGGCATCCCTCCGTCCGCATCGAGGTGCCCGACGATCGGATCGACGCGCTGACGAAGATCTTCAACCCCCGCAAGACCACCTACTCGCGCCTCGACGTCACCGACACGGTGGCCATCCGCGAGGGCGAGCTGAAAAACGAGACGCTCGACGCCAAGTCGCTCCAGCAGATGCGGCAGAGCGACGCCGTGCTCGCCGTGCTGCGCCATTTCGACAACGGGCATGCGGCCGACCCCGCCGGCGACTTCCAGCGCATCCAGGAAGAATTCATCCTGGCCGACATGGTCCTGATCGAGGGCCGCCTGGAGAGGCTCCGCAAGCAGAACGCCCTCAAGCCCCAGCCCGCCCTGCAGCAGGAGCAGGCCCTGCTCGAGCGCTGCCTCGCGCACCTCGAGGCCGGCTCCCCCCTGGCGACCCTGGAGCTGTCCTGCGAGGACGACAAGAAAATCCGCGGGTTCCTCTTCCTCTCGCGAAAGCCCATGATGATCGTCGTCAACTGCATCGAAGAAAAGATCGCCGAGGCGCAATCCATCGCCTCGCAACTCCGGGAGCGCCTCCCGGAACACATCCCCGTGGTGGCCGCCTGCGGGCAACTCGAGGCGGAGCTGGCCGCCATGGCGCCCGAGGAGCAGGACGCCTTCATGGCCGAGTACGGCATCGCCGAGTCGCTGCGCGGCCGGATCATCCGGCTTGCCTACGACACGCTGGGACTCATCTCCTTCCTCACCGTGGGGGAAGACGAGTGCCGCGCCTGGCCCATCCGCCGGGGCATGAGCGCCCAGGAGGCGGCCGGGACCATCCACACGGATCTCTCCCGGACCTTCATCCGGGCCGAGACGGTTTCCTATGAGGACTTCATGCGCCTGGACGGCTTTGCCGGGTGCAAGAAGGCGGGGGTCTGGCGCCTGGAGGGCAAGAACTACGTCGTGCAGGACGGGGATATCCTGTCCATCCGGGCGGGGAATTGACCAAGAACGGGGTTCAGTGAAACGGTTCCAGGAAAGAGGGGAAGAAAAAGAGCGATTTCCCGTTGCGAATGTTTGACTCTGAAGAAAATCGTTCCTACCTTTATTTCATGGACGTCTTTCGGATCCTCTTCAACATCCTTCTCTTCACCGCCTCGCTCTTCGCGGCGGCGCTGTTCGTCGAGAAGATCTACGCGGGACGCTGGAAGTGGGCGGCCTTTCCCGTCCTGCTCGCCTTCATCCTCGCGTTTGCGCTGGTGCCGGGGACCCTCATCGGTGTCCTCGAGGCCCTTCCGGGCGAACTCTCGCCCGCTAACGCGGCCACGCTCGCCCTGGGCGGGACGGCGGCGGGCTTTCTCGCCACGGGCGTCTGAATCGTCTTCCGGATCCTTCAGGAGGTCTTCCTGAAGCTCTTTTCCCGATGAGTTCCGTGGCCGCTTCGCGACCTGAATCTCCCTTTGCCCTGCTACGGATTCACCGTTGCCTGTTGCCTTGACGTATCCTGCGCCAGCGCCCTCGACTCGGAAGGGGCGACGATCACCCCGTCGATCTCCAGGTCGCTCTTGATGCGCCTGACGGCTTCCTCGGCCGCTTTCCGGTTCGCGTAGGGACCGGCCAGGACCTGGTAGCGGTTGCCCTTCTTCACCACGAGGGCCGGGATCGGGGGGCCCTGGTGGTTGAGCACGGCGGCCAGCCTCCTCGCGTTGTCCTCCCCGATGGTTTCGTCGGCGCGCACGTACCAGGCCCCGGCCTTGAACTCGGGGATGCGCGGCTGGCCCGTCAACCGGGCGGGCCGCTGGATTTCCGCGGCGCCGGCGAGCATGCCTTCGAGCCCGCCCGCGCCCTCCAGGATCGGGACGGGAATACCCCGGGCCTGCGTCACGGTCTCCTCCACCCGTTTCCAGTCCACGCGCAGTCTCTCCTTCTTCTCGATGTCCTTGAGCCGCGCGTAGAGTTTCTTCTTCACTTCGGCGGCGTTCAGTTCTTCCTGGGGGGCGTGCGCCTCCAGGTAGAGCATGCCGCCCGCGCGGCCGATCAGGTAGGGCTGGTTCACGATGTGCACGGGGGTCTTCACCGGGACCGCCTGGTAGAGCTTCTCCACGTCTTCCGGGTAGAGCCGGAGGCAGCCGTTCGTGGCCCGCAGGCCGATGCTGTAAGGCTTGTTGGTCCCGTGGATCACGTAGCTTGTCCGGCTCAGGTAGAGCGCGTACTCCCCGAGCGGGTTGTCGGGCCCCGGCGGCACCTCGGCGGGCAGCGGGTCGCCCCTCTTCGCGTGGTCCCTGCGGATCGAGGCGGGCACATACCACGTCGGCCGGACGGCCTTGCGCTCCACGTGCATCTCGCCCATGGGCGTGGAGCGACCCTCCTCGCCGATGCCGACGGGATAGGTGGCAATCGCTCGGCCCTTCCCCCGGTAGTGGAACAGCCGCATGGCGGCAAGGTTGATCACGAGGCCCTGACGCGGGGCGTCGGGCAGGACGAACAGCCGGGGCAGCACGACGCGGCTGCCGGCCGGGGGCGCCCAGACGTCCACGCCCGGGTTGGCCGCTCTGACGGCATCGTGGCCCAGGCCGAAATGCCTGGCCACATCCGGGAGCGTGTCGCCTTCCCGGGTGCTCACCACGGCGAGGCCGCCGATCATCTGATCGCTCTTCGGGGGGGCTGCAACCTGCTGCTCGACGCGCGTGTCCGGTCGGTCGGCCGCAGGCCCGGGCCCGAGAATCCTCCACTTCGGCGGCGCCGCGCAGGCATGAAGCAGCAGGGCGAATGCAGCCAGGGCGGCGAGCCGCAATCCGTTCGTTCCGAGTGCAGACATGGGGGTTTCTTTGAATCCTTTCTGCCCGGGAGGCGCCCGCCTACCGGACCAGACTGAAATACAGCGCAAAGGACAGCAGGGAGAGCGAGACCAGGGCCGCGACAAACAGCGCGTCCGCTGCCCTCTCGTACAGGCTCGCCCGCCTGCGGGACTTCATCGACGCATAGGAAAACAGGCAGGCCGCGAAGAACAGGGACAGCGACAGAAGGGCAAAGTCGTCGGCCAGCGTCTTCTCGGCATGGCCGAAGGCCCCGATGAGGGTCACGACGGCAAAGCTGATCCCCATCAGGGTCGACGAGGCGGCCAGGATGTGATGGGACATCCCTCTGGCTTCCTTTTCCGGCATGATCGATATCTCCCCCGTTGTTCCCGTTGGCGCAGGCCGCAGGTCATTCCTTTTCCACCGTGAAACGCCACTTGCAGAAGTGCTCCGGCGGGTGCGGGTCCGGCGGCGCGTAGAGGCACTCCACCCGGATGCGCTCGTCGATGACGCGGGCGAAGTTGGCGAACTCCCCCCGGTGCATCTCCTTGCAGGAGAACTCCGGCAGGCCCCGGGCGACTCGCGCGACCTGGGGCGCGCAGCGCGGCACCGTGATCACGACCTCGTCCGCCCGCTCCTCGATCTCGTAGCCGATGATGATCGTCCAGGGGAAATAGCGAAGGGCCTGCACGAATCCCGGCAGCCCCTTGCCGACGCCGAAGCGCTTCATGAAATCGCGGGCCGCGAGCTCGGCGGCCTTGTGCCAGACGCGCTCGTTGATGCCCTCGGCGGCCGCCTGGTCGAACCGTTCCTGCACGAAGAGAAACCAGAACCCGTCGATGACGCGGTAGTGCCAGAGCAGGAACTCCACGTAGGAGCGCAGTTCGGCGGGGCCCATGCGGTCGAGGAGCTTCACGTCCATCCCGTTTCACCTCAACTTCCTGGCCTGCTCCTGCAGGGCGATGTCCTCCGGGTCCCTCGCCTCGATGACGACGCCGTGGGGAACCGGCACGCCCTGCCGGTCGACGTGGATGAAGCTGATGAACCCGTCGAGGAGAAGCTCCTCGTCGCGGTTGCCCAGCACTTTCACATAGGAGACGAGGCGCGTCCTTCCGGCCAGGACGACCTTGCTCTCGAACCGCACCACGTGTCCGTTCGCAATGGGTTTCTTGAACAGCATGCCGTGAATGTTGAGGCACACGATGTTTTCCGGGTGCGTGACGCTCGCCACGGCGATGAAACCCGACTCGACGAACCACATGGCGGTCTTGCCCGCAAAGAGGGTTCCGTGGTGGTTGAGGTCCTCGCTCTTCACGAGCCTGCAGATGTTGTGCGTGCGCAGTTTCATGGTCTCACTCCTTGATTTTCAGCTTGCCGCAAAAAGCGAGACTGCGGCTTCTCTGCAGGTCTCCCGGGGTCACGAAGTCCGCCGCGGCGTCGACGAGGCCCTCCAGGGCCGCTGCCGTCGGCTCCTCGGGCGCCTCCGGACGGTGCCGGGCCCGGTGGAGGCTCGCCGCAAACCGCGCGAAGGCCGGCGAAAGCTCCGGGGAGGCGAGGTCGACCCGGGCTGCCTTCGGCCTGCGGCGCTGCAGGTCCCGGAAGTAGTCCGCGATCCTCTCCTCCAGGGTGGAGCCCTCCGGCGCCCGAGGAGCCTGCAGCGGCGAGCCGAACGCCCTGTCTGTTGCGGGAAGCGACCCGCCGTGGCGTTCGAGAAGACGAAACAGGGCGCTGCCGCGGCGGATGCCCCTGCCGTCGCCGACAGGAACCTCCCGCGCCCCGCACCGGAGCGCGCCCGGGGCCCGCACGGACAGGCCGATCGCCCCCGGCAGGGTCTCTTCGTAGCACCGGAAGACGAACTCGGAGCAGATCATGGGCTGCCGCCCCGTGTCGAAGAGACGCAGCAGAACCCCCGCGGCGGCATCGAGGGTTTCGCGGATAAGCCCCCCGAGGACGGGCGAGTCGGCCAGGTTGCGGGCGATGCACAAAAACGCCAGAAGCAGAACCTGCTCGAAGGCGTACCGCTCGCCTCGGTCCAGGTAATGGCTCGCCTGCTCCATCACGGGGCCGAGGTTAGCCGGGGGTTCCTTGAGCCGGCGCGACTCGACCCACTCGGCGTCCTCGACGCTCTTCGGCAGCTCCCGCCGCACGAGCCCCTCGCGGATCGCCTCGCCGACGGCCCGGCCCGTATCCCCGTGACGGCCGATGAACAGGGCCGAATGGCTGACCTGCGAGCGGTCGATGAGCCGGATGGCGTCGCTGATCAGTCCCCTGCCCCTGTACAGCAGGACATCACCGGGCATCAGCTGTGAAATCGGAAGATCTTTCTTCATCCCGGCCCTTCTTCCACTTCCCCTGCTTCTTTCACTTCCGCACTCACACACGTCTTCATGCGCTGCAGACCACATTCGGCGCGAAGGTCATCACGTAATGGTACGGCCCGATCTCGTGCAGGCCCGTTTGCCGACAGCCGAAGGGCAGAACCAGCGCACCCACGTCCCCGGGGGAGAGCCGGACGGAAACGGGGGGCCCGGGCGGGCCCGGGATCTTCTTGAACTCGACGACGGCAAAGGTACCGTGGCGCTTCAGGAGCCTGCGGGCCTCGGCCAGCACCCCGTCCTGGATTCCTTCCTCCCGGAGGTCGTGGAGGACCGCGGCCATGAGGACGAGGTCCATGCTGTCGCCACGCAGCGGGAGGGGCCTGCCGAGATCGGCCACGAGGGGCCGCACGTTTTTCAGGCCCCGGCGCCCGATTTCTTCCCGCAGTTGTTCAATCCCGTCCTCCCAAAGATCGACGGCATGGACGAGACCCCCGTCACCGACCCGCTCCGCCATGGCAAGCGCGTACGACCCGGCTCCGCAGCCCATGTCGAGCCACTCGCCCCCGGGCCGCGGCGCGAAGACCCGGAAGAGCGCCTCCGCATCGATCAGCTCGAAACTGCTCCTCCCCGCCCCGCGGGGTCTGGACGATGGGTCGCTCCGCATGCCTCCTCCGCACGGGACCGCTCGCTGTCTGCCGGCGGCCGCAGGCAATCCTATCAATTTTGCGCCAGGAGGACAATGCCGATCACGATGACCCCTGCGGCCAGCATCCGCCTGCCCGCCTGCCCTTCGCTGAGCAGTCCCGTGCCCATGGCCACGGCGATGAGCACGCTGACCTCGCGGGCCGGGGCCACGTAGCTGACGGGGGTGAACACCATGGCCGTCAGCACGAGGATGTAGGACAGGGGGGTCAGCAGGGCCACCCAGATGACCTCCTTCCGGCACCGGCCCCACAGGGATCGTATCTCGCCCCGGCGCCTCAGCGCGTAGGGGGTCAGGAGCACGGTGCGTCCCAGGTTCGAGCAGTAGTCCACCAGGATGGGCGGCAGCAGCAGCGTGCTGACGGAGACCTTGTCCCAGACCGTGTAGCCGGCGATCAGAACCCCCGTGGCAAGGCCGTAGCCGACGGATCGGCCGGCGTGGTCCCGCCAGAGCCCCTGGAGCCCTCCGGAGACGACGAAGACGCCCGCGATGATCAGCGCGGCGCCGGCCAGGGCGGCCGCGGCGGGCCGTTCCCCCAGGATCGCGACGGCCGCCGCCGTCGCCAGCACGGGACCGGAACCTCGCGCGACGGGGTAGACGACGGAGAGGTCGCCGTGACCGTAGCCCCGCTGGAGAAGCAGGAAGTAGAACAGGTGCAGAACGGCGCTGCCCGCGAGGAACAGGGCTTCCACGCCCCCGACGTGGGGCTGCTGCCAGAGGCAGACCGCGATCGCGACAGGAAGGTAGAATGCCGCGGAAAGGGCGGCAAAGAGCCACACGAATACCGCGCCGCCGCCGGCGCGCTTGGCGAGAAAGTTCCACGAGGCGTGGACGAAGGCGGCAACCAGGATCAGGGCAAGGGCAAAACCGGTCATCTTCCCACCCGAGAGCGTCCTCTGCACCGCCGGAGAGGGCGGTGCTGGCTCTCGATACCCCGGCCGATGCCCTGCGTCAATGCTTTTTCACGAACACCTTCCTCGCGGCTTGGCAGCGCGGGCCCGTTGTGTTAGAAAGCAGGGGATCCTGGCGATCGGCTGGAGGCCTTTTGAAACGGCAACGCGGGAAGGCAATCCCCCCCGAACTCTGGAACGACTGGCGCTGGCAGTTCAAGAACCGGATCCGCACGGCGGACGGGCTGACGGAGTATCTTGCCCTGCGTCGCGGGGAGCGTCTCGCGCAGGGTGACGTGGCGCGCGCCTGGCGGGCTGCGGTCACCCCGTATTACCTCTCCCTCCTGGATGCGGGGGATCCCCTCGACCCCATCCGGCGGCAGTGCGTTCCCGACCCGCGGGAGCTCGCTTCCCCCGGCGGCGTCGAAGACCCGCTGGAGGAACAGGCTCACAGCCCCGTGCCGGGTCTCATCCACCGGTTCCGCGACCGCTGTCTCGTCATCGCGACGAACCGCTGCGCCGTCTACTGCCGGCACTGCAACCGCAGGCGTCTCTGGCGCGAGCCCGAGAGGCTCCTGGCGCCGCGAGAACTGGAAGCGATCGCCGGATACATCGAGCGCCGCCCTGCCCTGCGCGAGGTGATCCTTTCGGGCGGCGACCCGTTGACGCTCTCCGACGGGCGGCTGGAGCGCATCCTCGAGCGGCTGCACGCCATTGGACACGTCGAGGTCCTGCGCATCGGGAGCCGAATGCCCGTCGTGCTGCCCATGCGGGTGACGGAACGGCTCTGCCGCATGCTCCGCACGTACCGGCCCCTGTGGTTCCTCACCCAGTTCAACCACCCCCGGGAGATCACCCCCGCGGCCTCCCTGGCCTGCGGGAGGCTCCTCGAGGCGGGCATCCCCGTCCTGAACCAGTCGGTGCTGCTCAAGGGCGTCAACGACGACTACCGGACGATGCGCGAGCTGCTCTACGGCCTCGAGCGGGTCGGCGTGAAGCCCTACTACCTCTTTCAGTGCGAGGACGTGAAGGGGACGGGCCACTTCCGGGTGGACGTCCGCGACGGGATGAAGCTGATGGAGAAACTCTGGAAGACGACCTCGGGCGTCTGCCTGCCCCGCTACGTGGCCGATATGCCGGGCACGAAGGGGAAAGTCCCCCTCCAGCCCGCCTCGTTCCTATAGCAGAATATTCCCCTTCCTTCCCTGTACCCTATGCCCTGACCCCTGTACCCTTTGAAATTCTTTGACAATAAAGGAGAAATAGTTTAGAAAGATAACCTTTTAACAGACCGAACGCCCCGAGCGGAGAACCGATATGTACAGCGCAAGCGACCTGCGGAAGAACCTGAGAATCATGCTCGACGACGATCCTTACATCGTCGTCGATTTCCAGTTCGTCAAGCCAGGCAAGGGGCAGTCCCTGTACCGCTGCAAGCTTCGCAACATGCTCACCGGCAGCCAGATGGACCGCACCTTCCGCGAGGTGGACACCTTCCAGCCCGCCGAGACGGAAGAGAAGAACATGCAGTACCTGTACAAGGAAGGCGGCTCCTACCACTTCATGGACAACGAGAGCTTCGAGCAGATCGCCCTCACGGAGGAGCAGGTCGGCGATGCGAAGAATTTCCTGATCGAGAACATGGAGTGCAAAGTCCTGCTCTTCCGCGACCGCCCCATCGACATCACCCTGCCCAACTTCGTCGACGTGGTCGTGACGGAGGCCCCTCCCTGGATCAAGGGCGACACGGTTTCGGGCAACTACAAGCCGGTCCTCGTCGAGACGGGCTACAAGGTCAGCGTTCCCCCCTTCATCGAGCAGGGCCAGAAGATCCGCATCGACACGCGAACGGGCGAATACCTGACCCGGGTCAAGGAATAGCCGGGAACCCCATTTCATGAGCGCCGCCTGCAAGCTCGGGGCCCGGCGACGGGCCCTCGAAACGCGTGCCGACATCCTTCACGCGGTGCGCGCCTTCTTCCTGTCCCGGGGCTACCTCGAAGTCGAAACCCCCAACCGCATCCCTGCCCCCCTGCCGGAATCCCACATCGACGCGATCCCCTCGGGATCGTGGTGGCTTCACCCCTCGCCGGAGCTCTGCATGAAGCGGATGCTCGGGGCGGGCTACGACCGGATTTTCCAGATCGCCAAGTGCTGGAGGGAACGCGAGCGGGGACCCCTGCACCTTCCGGAGTTCACCCTCCTGGAGTGGTACTGCGCCGGCAGCGATTACCGGGATCTCATGGAAGAGTGCGAGGATCTGCTCCTGTACGTGTCGGTCGCTCTCGGGGCGGGGGACGGGATTTCCTGCCGGGGGCTTCCGATCGACCTCTCCAAACCCTGGGAACGGATCACGGTACGGGAGGCCTTCGAGCGATACGGCTCGGTCGCCCTCGAACAGGCCCTGGCCGAGGACCGTTTCGAGGAGTTTCTCGCCCTGGAAATCGAACCTCACCTCGGCATCTCGAAGCCCGTCCTCCTGTACGACTACCCCCTGGCCTTCGGGTCGCTGGCGCGAACGAAACCGGGGGACCCGCGGACGGCCGAGCGCTTCGAGATCTACATCGGCGGCCTCGAGCTGGCGAACGGGTTCTCGGAGCTGACGGACGCCGGGGAACAGCGGCGGCGATTCGAAAAGGAAAACGAGACGCGGACCCGGAGGGGCTGTCCCCCGTACCCCATGCCGGAGAACTTCCTCGCTGCCCTGTCCCGCATGCCGGATTCGGCCGGGATCGCGCTGGGAGTGGACCGGCTGGTGATGCTCTTCGCCGGCGCATCGTCGATCGACGAGGTTGTCGCCTTCACCCCCGAGGAAATCTGACTCCGGTTCCTTTCTGCTCTCCCCCCCCCGGAGCCCCATCCTTCCCTGCCGGCCGCCCCCGGTGCGGCAATGCCCTTGCCCGCCGCCGGAGCGTCTTGCTTTTTTTTGCAACGTCGTTTATAAAAGAAGAAAATTAGCGATAGGTTTCAGGGTTCGGGAGCGTCATCGCTTCCGGAGGTGAAACGGAATGGTCGGGCCGCCATTCGATCGAGCGATCGGGTGGCGGTTTTTTATGGGGAAGAAATCCTAAAAGGAGGTGAGCAATGGGATTTTTCGACAAGGTGTTCGGCGGCAAGACCGCAGGGGGTACCGCTCCAGGGCCCCGCGGAGACTTTAGGGCACTGGACGTACCGGAGAAGGGTTTCAGCATGGCCGTACCCCAGGACTGGACCGTGGTCGAGGGCCCTGCCGGGCTCGAAGCACACCCGAAGGAATGCACACGGGTTGCCGATCCCGCATCGGGCAGGGAAATCAGCAGCCCCGGGGTCCTGGTGACCGTGTCGGAGGTCCCCGACCCCCGCCAGAACGCGGTCAAGGAAACCATCAAGGCCCGGTCGACGGCAATGGCCGGTCACCGCATGGTGAAGCACATGGCCGGAGACGTCAAGAACGCCGAATTTGGAATCGTCTACGAGTACCAGTACGGACCCAATGACGCCCCGATCCGTGCCCTCGGGGCCGTTGCCCAGAAAAGAAACAGGCTCTTCACCGTCGCGGCCTGCGGAACAGCGCAGGATTTCGAGAAGAACCGCGGCATCCTCGAAGCTGTCCTCGCGAGCTTCAAGCCGCTCTAACGAGAAGGAACGTCCGATGGGGACCGGGCGGCGGCGACCGGTCCCTTTTCTATTTCCTCGCCAGGGATCGCAAAGGCCGATTTACCCATGTGCTTGATCGAGTTGACGTTTTAGCTTTTTCTTCTTTCATTCGTCCTTTTGCCTTTCGCCTCTGGCCTTCCGAACGTCCTTTCCACATTTCATGGAACCGGGTTTAACGTTTCGTTAAAGCAACTGCCTGGCCCAGCAGGGGCACAAGACAGATAATCCGGCAGCAATATCTTGTTTTCATCATTAATGTCAGGTACTTATAATTTTTTCGCGGGAGTGGCCTTCTCATGGCACGCTCTTTTCAATACTCCAAGGCAACGATCGGCAATCAATAAATTGAAATCATAAAATAACATTCGGAGGAGACATCATGAAGAAGACGCTTTCGACACTGATTCTGGCGGGTATCGTCGTTCTGATCACGGGGACCTTCTGCTTTGCCGAGTACGCCGCAGCGGGTGTGGAGAACTTCCCTTACTTCCACCTCGGGTGCCTGATCGTCGGCGGTATGATCATCGTCTCCCTGAAGCAGAAGTACGAGAAGATCTACCTCGGCGAGGCGGCCGGCAGCTTTGCGATGTACGCGATCCTGGTGGCCCTGTTCACGGCCCCCGTGGCGGAAGGCCTTAAGAACCTGCTTGGCTAGGATTCCCGAAGGGACACGCAGACAACTCCCTTCATCACGGAGCTGACAACCAATCGAATACGGAAGGGGAGCAATAGAGAGGCCGCCCGGTATGCCGGACGGCCTCTCTCATTTCCCTGCATTTCGCCCTTTGCCTTAGCCTTGAGCCTGCCTTTCGATGGTCCACGTTGTCCCCGTCTTGGAGTCCTTCAGTGCCACCCCCCTGGCCGCCAGTCCGTCACGGATCTCATCGGCCCGCTTCCAGTTCCTCTCCCTGCGGGCCTGGAGCCGCTCCTCGATCAGGGCCTCGATCTCATCGACCTGCAGCCCCCGCTTCTGCGCCTCCCGGAGCCGGTCCTTCTCGAAGTAGACATCGGGGTCCTCCATGAGGATCCCCAGCACGCCGCCCACCTCGCGGAGCGCGCGCTCGGCCTCGTTGAAGACGAACAGAGCCGTGGGGGACGCCTTCGACCCGTCGGTCACAAGGGCGTTCACCTGCCGGACGGCATCGAAGATGTAGCCCATCGCCCGGGCCGTGTTGAAGTCGTCGTCCATGGCCTCCCGAAATCGCTCCGGCAGGGCCCGGAGTCGCTCCAGGAGCGCCTTCTCCTTTTCCGGGAGTTGCCCCTCCCCGACGTCGACGGCGGTCAGCGCCGGGTCGGCGGCGAAGAGGTCGCGGATCCTCTTGAGAGTCTCGTAGAGCCGGTTCATCGCAAAGCGGGCCTCGTTCAGGGCCTCCTCGGAAAAATCCAGGGGGCTTCGGTAGTGACCCTGCAGGACGAAGAACCGAACGACCTCGGGGTGGTACGCCTTCAGGATGTCCCGGATGGTGATGAAGTTCCCAAGCGACTTGGACATCTTCTCGTGGTCCACCTTGATGAAACCGTTGTGGAGCCAGTATTTGGCGAAGGGTTTGCCCGAGGCGCCCTCGGACTGGGCGATCTCGTTTTCGTGGTGCGGGAAGACCAGGTCCTCGCCGCCGCCGTGGATGTCGAAGGTCTCACCGAGAAAACGGGCGCTCATGACGGAGCACTCGATGTGCCAGCCCGGCCGGCCCCTCCCCCAGGGGCTGTCCCACCAGGGCTCCCCTTCCTTGCTTGCCTTCCAGAGGGCAAAATCGAGGGGGTCCTTCTTTTTCTCGCCCGGAGCGATGCGGGCCCCCGACAACATCTCGTCGAGGTTGCGGCCCGACAGCCTGCCGTAGCCGTTGAAGTTCTTCACGGAAAAGTACACGTCGCCGCCGGGCACGGCGTAGGCCAGGCCGTTGCCGATGAGCCGGTTGATCAGGTCGATCATGCCCGCGATGTGCTCCGTGGCCCGAGGCGTGACGGTGGGCCGCTCGACGCCGAGCCGCCCCATGTCTTCGTCATGCTCGACGATGTAGCGCTCCGAGATCTCCCGGAACCCCACCCCTTCCTTGTTGGCCTTCGCGATGATCTTGTCGTCCACGTCGGTGAAGTTCTTGACGTAGGTGACCCTGTAGCCCCGGTAGCGCAGGTATCGGGTGATGACGTCGAAGTTGATGGCGGAGCGCGCATGGCCGATGTGGCAGGTGTCGTAGACCGTGACCCCGCAGGCGTAGATCCCCACCTCGCCCTCCTTCACGGGGACGAAGTCCTCCTTCCGACGAGTCAGGGTGTTGTAGAGGCGAAGCGCCATGGCCTGCCCTCCCGTGCTGAAAATGAATCGATGACGGTTGCGCTCCTTCCCGCGAAAGGCTACGGGAAGAGGGCGATCATGTCCAGGGCCGTGTCTTCGCGCAGGCCGCACATGAGGTTCATGTTCTGGACCGCCTGGCCCGAGGCTCCTTTCACGAGGTTGTCGATGGCCGACAGGATGATGACCCGGTTCGTCCGCTCGTCGACGGCGAGCCCGAGGTGGCAGAAATTGGTTCCCTTCACGGAAGAGACGTTCGGGTAGCTTCCCCTGTTCAAAACCCGGATGAAGGGCTCGCCGCCGTAGAAGCTGTTATATAGTTCAATCAGCTCGGCCGTGGAAAGCGTTTTTTTCAGGCTCGCGTAAACGGTGCTGAGGATGCCGCGGTTGAGCGGCAGCAGGTGCGGCGTGAAGGAGATCTTGACCTCCTGGCCCGCCAGCACGCTCAGCTCCTGCTCGATCTCGGGGCTGTGCCGGTGCCCGTTGACCTTGTAGGCCTTGAACCCCTCGTCGACCTCGCAGAACAGCGAGCCGATGACGGGGTCCCTGCCCGCGCCGCTCACCCCCGACTTGGAGTCGACGATGATGGTGGACGGGTCGATGACCTTCTCCCGCAGGGCCGGCGCCAGCGCCAGGATGGCGCTCGTCACGTAGCAGCCGGGGTTGGCCACGAGGTCCGCCTTTTTCACCTCTTCCCGGTAGAGCTCCGGAAGCCCGTACACGGCCCGCTTCATGAGCTCGGGGGCCGTGTGCCTGTGATACCACTTCGCGAAGACATCGAGATCCCGCAGCCGGAAATCGGCCGAGAGGTCGATCACCTTTTTGCCCGCAGCGACGAAGGCCGGCGCGACGGCCATAGCTTCACCGTGCGGGGTGGCCATGAAGATCACGTCGGCCATCCCGGCCAGTTCCTCGGGAGAGGCGTCGATGAACCGGATGTCCGTGAGGCCTTCGAACAGGGGGTACGTGTCCGACAGGGGTTGGCCCTTGAACTTGCGCGACGTGAGCCCCGTGACCTTCACGCCGGGGTGCCTCAGCAGGATCCGCATGAGCTCGAGCCCCGTGTAGCCGCTGCCGCCGTAGATGCCGACCCGAATCATGGTGCATTCCCTCCGCATAAAAAAGGGGGTTCCGAGAACCCCCTGGTCGTTTCGCTTAGCGCTTCGAGAACTGGAACCGCTTCCGGGCCCCGGGCTGGCCGTATTTCTTGCGTTCCTTCATGCGCGAGTCCCGCGTGAGGAAGCCCGCCTTTTTCAGGATCGGCCGGAGCTCGGCGTCGAACTCGCAGAGGGCCTTGGAGATCCCGTGCTTGACCGCATCGGCCTGGCCGGCGATCCCGCCGCCGTCCACGTTGACGTAGAAGTCGAACTTGCCCATCTGGTTGGTGATCTCCAGGGGCTGCTGGATGATCTTCTTGAGGACGTCCCGGGTGAAGTAATCGTCGAAATTGCGGCTGTTGACGGTGAAGGCGCCGGAGCCTTCCTTCATCCAGACCCGGGCGATCGCCGTCTTCCTCTTTCCCGTTGCATAAATCCGCTTGTCGGTCATGTCCACTACTCCATCTCCGGTCTGTCTTACAGTTCTAGCAGGTGGGGTTTCTGGGCGTCGTGGGGGTGCTTGTCGCCGCTGTAGATCTTGAGCTTGCGCAGCTGCTGCCGGCCCAGCGCATTCTTGGGCAGCATGCCCTGCACGGCGCGCCGGATTAACTCCTCGGGCTTCTTGGCCAGGAGCTTGCCTGCGGGCCACGCCTTGATCCCGCCCGGATATCCCGAGTGATGATAGTAGATCTTGTCGGCGAGCTTCCTGCCGGTCAGCGCGATCTTCTCGGCATTGATGACCACCACGAAGTCCCCCGCGTCGGCGTGGGGCGTGAAAATGGCCTTGTGCTTCCCGCGGAGGCGGTGAGCGATCTCACGGGCGAGCCTGCCCAGAACCTTTCCCTGCGCGTCGACGAGGAACCACTCGCGGTCGACGTCATCCTTTTTAGCCATAAATGTACTCATGAGCGCACCACTCTGGTGAAATTCGAAAACGTGAGAATAGGCGACTCGGCGCTTTTTGTCAAGTGAAAAAACGGAAAGAGTGGGGTCCTGGAATAATAGGGCAATGGAATCGTGGGTTTGTTTCTTTATTCAACGATTCCAGCCCCTTTGTGTTTTCTTCACCCTATACCCGATACCCTGTACCCGATACCCGTCGCGAAGCGATCAGAACCCCATCGTCTGCCTGGAGGCCGAAAATCCCCCGACGCGCCCGAGACCGGAGAGGGAGAAGAGGACGACGAATTGCCGGTCGTCCACGAGGTCCGAGTAGCTGACCGTGACGCCCCAGCACTGGCGGCGGTACTCGAAGCCGAAGGTCTTCTCCAGGTTTGCGTTGCTGAATTCGTCCCTGCGGAACCCGGCGAACAGGTCCAGGGCGCCCGTGACCCGAACCTTCCCCATGAGGCCGACGGATTCGACGGAGTCCCTCGTGTACCGGTAGACGAGCGACAGGCTGTCGCCCCGGTCGTCGCTCAGGGCGATGTCCTGGTTGATCTGCGCCCAGGCCGTCGTGTTGACGTCGTAGGCGGCCCGGGTCATGAACGCCAGGTACTTGAAGGGGTTGATGTCCACCTCCAGATCGACGGGCCGGAAGGGCTTCGTCGGGTCCGCCGGCAGCACGTTGGGCGTCGTGGTGGGGACGAGAAGCGTGGGCTGCGTCACGTAGATCGCGGGGGTGGTGATGTTGTAGGTCTGGCTCAGCTTCACCCGCAGGATCTCCCGGTAGTTCACGTTCCCCTTGTCGTCGCGGAGCCGGGAGATCAGGGTGTTCGAGAGCGCGTAGGTGATGCTGTTCTCGTTGTCGACGGAGGCGCCGACCCCCCCCACGGTCGTGTTTCCGACAGGAAGGACGAAATCGGGCCGCAGGCTCGGACCGGCGGAGGGAATGTAGCGGTACGTCACCTCGGGCTTGACGGCGTGGCGGACCTTCTCCGCCCCGACCCAGCCGGCATCGTAGGTGCGAAAAACCTCGGTGGACGCATTCAGTCCGAGCGTGTACACGGAACGGCTCGCCGAATCGCCCGCCGCCGAGGCGCTGGTGCTCTCCGTGTCCCACAGGGTCCCCCGGAAGCCCGCCGTCGGGGTTACCTGCAGGTATTCTCCGAAAGCCCACGGCAGCGAGAGCTTCGGGTACACGTCGAACGCGGAGCCTCTCTCGCCGAGGGTCCGGTAATAGTAGCCGTAGAGGCTGGTGAACTCCCACTGGAGGCGGGTCCCGAAAAGGGGCTGCCGAAAGCCCGTCAGGGAGATCTCGGGGTAGCGCTGCAGGGTCTCGTCGTTGGAGGGGCTCGTCAGGTTGTCCGTGTACTGCCCCAGGGCCGTGAGGTTGACGTAGCGCCACTCCTTGACGAGCCGCGCCGTGGAGTCGTAGCTCGTGAGCTGCTCGTTGGCCAGGAAGGAAACCTTCTCGAACTTGCGGTTCCGGGACCCCGCGTAGTGATCGAGGTAGTAATTGTGCGAGTCGAAGTCGCGGAAGTAATAGATGTCGGATACCTTCTTGAGATCGGACCGGAAATAGAAGCCGGGGCTGAAGGTGGTCTCGTGGTTCCAGTACCACGACCACCGGTCCTGCTTCTCCGTCCAGGTGCGGGAGATCCCCCCGGGGGTGTCCGACCCCGTCCACTGGTCTTTCAGGAAGTCCCCGTAGAAAAGGCCGTGGGTGCTCGAGCTCGGCTGGTAGCGGAACTCGAGGCCTTCCTTGACCCCCCGCTTGTCCATGTACCGCGTGTAGAGCGTGGCGTCGGCGCTTTCCGAAATGGCCCAGTAGAACGGGACCTCCGTGTCGAATCCGAGCTTGTCCTGCGAGTACGCGAAGCGGGGGAAGAGAAACCCCGTCTGGCGTGTCGTCTTCGCCGGGAACATCGCCCAGGGAAGCCACACGACGGGGGTGTCGCGGACCTGGAAGCTGCCGTCTTTCAGGGTCCCGTACCCGTCGAGGGTGACGCCCATCTCCCGGCCCTTGAACCGCCAGTCGGCCACGGGACCGTCGCAGGTCGTGGCCGTTCCGTCCTTGATCCGGTACGTGACCTCGCCCGATTTCTCGATCTCGCTCCCCGTGACGGTCAGGTGGTTCCGGACGAAGAACATGCGCCCGTCGCGGGCGATGCCGGTCTTCGTCTCGAGGTTGAGCTCGATGATGTCGCCTTCCAGGGTGTCGCCATTACTCTGGAGAAGGGCGCGGCCGTGAGCCCAGGCGTCGCCGGTCGCCCGGTTCAGGGTCACCGTGTCCGCCTTCAGGAACCCCCCGGTGAAAGTGATGACCACGTTCCCCTCGGCGCGGTAGACGTCCGACTCCTGGTCGTAGCTCAGACGGTCGGCCTCGATCCGCACGGGCCCCTTCCCGGCTTTGCTCAGGTCAAGGGACGGTTGCGCCCCGGCCGACGCGGCCCAGAGGAGCAGAAGCACAGGGACGAACCACAGGGCCCGGCACAGGCCGGCCCGTCTGCCGTTGTTCCCATCAGCGGTCATGTCCCGACAAGCCCGTTTCCTTTCGACGAGATCAGAAGGGGGCGCACCGCCCCCACGAGGTAAAGCGATCCCGCGATGCAGACGAGATCGGCTTTCCCGGCCGCGGCCAGCGCCCGCCTGACGGCCATCCGGGGATCCTCCTCGATGTCCACGCGACGGCTCCAGCGACCGGCCTCGGCAGCCAGCGCCTCCGGGGACAGGGCCCTCTCTTCGGGAGGGCGGGTCGCGATCACCCGGTAGGCCAGCGGGGCGAGGCGGCGGAGCATGCCCTTCCAGTCCTTGTCGGCGAGAATCCCGAGGACGAGAATGAGCCGGCGGTACTCGCATTCGCCCAGGGCCCTGGCGAGAGCCGCGGCACCGGCTGTATTGTGGGCGCCGTCGAGGAGAACGGAAGGCCGCCTGCCCACAATTTCCATCCGGCCCTCCCAGCGGACGCCGGCGAGGCCCTTGCGGATCGCCTCGTCCCCGATGTGGAAGCCCCTCCGGCGCAAGACCCCGAGGGCACCCAGTGCGCACGCGGCGTTTTCCCGCTGGTGAGGCCCCCGCAGCGAGAGCGAGAGGTTTTCGAGCGAGAGCCCGGGGCCCTTGCACGCCAGCGAGCCGTCCGGTTTCGAGCGGACCCGGATCTCCCGACCCACTCTCAACAGGCGCGCCCTGCGCCGCCTGCAGGCCTCCTCGAAAACCGCCAGGACGGGCGCCTGCCTCGCGGCGGTGATGCAGATGCCGCCCCGCCGGATGATCCCCGCCTTCTCCCGGGCGATGTCGGCAAGCCTCGGGCCCAGAAACTCGGCGTGATCCAGGGCGATGTTCGAGATGATCGACAGCTCGGGACGGACGACGTTGGTGGCGTCGAGGCGGCCTCCCATGCCGACCTCGAGAACCGCCACGTCCACGGCGCACCGGGCGAAGTGGTGAAACGCGACCGCCGTGGCGAATTCGAAGTAGGTCACCCCTTCCCGCGTTGCCCTGCGGACCCGCCGGATCCCGCTCCGCAGGTCCTCTGCGGAGATCAGGGCCCCGCCCACGCGGATGCGCTCCCTGACGTCGACCAGGTGAGGCGACGTGTAGAGCCCGACGCGGTATCCCGCCGCCTGCAGGACGGAGGCCAGACTCGACGCAATGGATCCCTTGCCGTTCGTGCCGCCGATAAGAAGGCTCCTGTAACGGTCCTGGGGGTCCCCCAGACGCTTCAGCAGCCCTCGGACGGGACCGAGGCCCGGCCGAATGCCGGCACTCTTCAGGCTGTCCAGGTATTCGAGGGGATCGAGGTTCATGGGCTCCCGGGTTGTCGGGTCATGAATTTGTCCCGCACAGGCTTCGCTCCCTCCGGGTTCACCCTGTACCCTGGACCCTGTACCCTTTTGGTGCACCGTCGGCGAAAGTTACCACAGCCCCACCGCCCCGGGCAACCCCTTTGTGACGAAAACCCCGCAAAACAAAAAGGCCACGGGATAGATTTCTCCCGCGGCCCTGTCGCATGCCTTTCAGGCAGGAAGTTTAGAAGTTTTGAAGCTGGGAAGTTCGGAGACCGGCAGGCACATGATTGCCTCCCTGCTAATCCAAGCTTCTCAACTTCTCAACTTCTCAACTTCAGAACTTCGTCTTTTCCTGTTCTCGTTAATCCGGGATGACTTTGAAGACCTCATCCCCCGGCCGACACCGGTCCGTCACCTTCACGCCGATGTAGTCCCCCACAACGGCCTTTTCGACCTTGGCGTTGTTGACCTCCATGGACTCGACGACGTTCTCGAAACTCGTCGTGTGGCCGACGTACTTGAGCGTGTCCCCCACCTTCACTTCGCCGGCGGTGATCTTGATCGCCGCGACGCTGGGCTTCGCGAAGAATTTCACGATTTCGCCGATTTTTTCTTCCGCCATAACGATCATCCTCCTTTCTTCCGGATACCTTGGATCGCTGTTTTTTATAATGTTTCCCGGCGGAAATCAAGGGCAAACGCATGCGCGGGCGTACAACGAAAAAGGGCAGGGGCGATTGCCCCTGCCCTGGATCGGTCCCGTGAACCGGCCCTATTCTTCCTTCGGCGCCGCCTTCTTGGCGGATGCCTTCTTCGCCGCCGGTTTCTTCTCCTTCGTGTCCTTCTCGGCCTTCGGTTTTTTCTCGGCCTTCGGTTTGGGCTCCTTCTTGGCCTTCGGGGCCGCCTTGGGCTTGCCCTCCTTCTTCGCCGGCTTTTCCTTCTTGCCCTTCTTTTCAGTGGGCTTCACCATCAGCTCGATGACGGCCATGGGGGCGCTGTCGCCGGCACGGAAGCCCGTCTTGACGATCCGCGTGTAGCCGCCCTGGCGGTCGGCGAACCGGGCGCCGATCTCGTCAAAGAGCTTCTTCACGACGTCCTTGTCCCGAATGACCGCCGCGGCCTGCCGGCGGGCATGGAGTCCGCCTTTCTTGGCCAGCGTGATCATCTTCTCGGCCACCCGCCGGAGTTCCTTGGCCTTGACGTCGGTGGTCTCGATCTTTTCGTGCTTCAGGAACGACGTTACCATATTGCGAAGCATGGCCGTCCGATGGCTCGTGGTCCTGCCAAGCTTTCTTCCGCCTACCCCGTGTCGCATGAACAAAATCCTTTCCGGTCGTTAGTGTCAGTCGGCGCTGGCCGCCTCTTCCCTTCCCTTGGGAGGCCAGTCGATCTTCATCCCGAGCGAAAGCCCCATCTCGGAGAGAATCTCCTTGATCTCGTTGAGGGACTTGCGGCCGAAGTTGCGGGTCTTGAGCATCTCCGCTTCCGTTTTCTGCACCAGTTCGCCGATGATGTGAATGCCCGCGTTCTTCAGGCAGTTGGCCGACCGCACGGAGAGCTCCAACTCGTCCACGCTCTTCAGAAGGTTTTCGCTGAGCTTCTCGCTCTGCCCGGCCTCCTCCTGGACCTTCTCCTCCTCCGTCTCCTCGAAGTTGATGAAAATGTCGAGCTGGTCCTTCAGGATCTTGGCCGCGAAGGCGACGGCGTCCTCGGGCTGCACGCTGCCGTCGGTCCAGACCTCGAGGACGAGCTTGTCGAAGTCCGTGATCTGGCCCACGCGGGCGTGGCTGACGGTGTAGCTCGCCTTCTTGATGGGCGAGAAGATGGCGTCGATGTTGATGGTGCCCTCGGGCTGCTCGGGGTCGCGCTCGCGCTTTGCCATGACGTACCCTTTGCCCATCTTCACGACCATTTCGGCCTTCATCTTGCCGCCCGTCGTGAGGGTGGCGATGTAGTGATCGGGGTTGAGGACCTCCACGTGGGCGTCCGTGATGATGTCGCCGGCCTTCACGGGGCCCGCCTTGGCCGCGTCGATCTTGATGGTCCGGGGGACGTCGCCGTGGAGCTTCAGGCGGACGCCCTTGAGGTTCAGGATGATGTCCGTCACGTCCTCCTTGACGCCCGGGATGGAAGAGAACTCGTGGAGGACCTTGTCGAACCGCACGGACACGATGGCCGCCCCCTGGATGGAGGACAGCAGCACGCGCCGCAGGGAGTTCCCGAGAGTGATGCCGTAGCCCCTCTCGAGGGGCTGGATGGTGAATTCCGCGTAGGACTTGCTGTGGGTCTTCTCGTCGATCTCGATCCGTTTCGGCCGGATCAGGCTTCGCCAGTTTCTCTGCATATCCGTTTTCCCTCTGGCTATCAGGCTCGCAAACCGCCTGGAATAGGGGTTATCGCCCGTGAAATCCGCCCGGGCGGCTCCTGACAGGTTACTTGGAATAAAGCTCGACCACCAGCTGCTCCTGGACGGGCATAGTGATGTCCTCGCGCGTCGGGATGGTCTTCACGACGCCCTTGAAGGTCTCCTTGTCCAGTTCCAGCCACCCCGGGATGCCCCTTCGGGCCACCGTTTCGAGGGAGTCGAGGATGGGGAGGACCTTCCGGCTCTTTTCCCGCAACTCGACGACGTCGTCTTTCCGCACCGTGTACGAGGGGATGTTGACCTTCCTGCCGTTGACGAGGAAATGGCTGTGGCGCACGAGCTGCCGCGCTTCGTTCCGGGACGGGGCGAAGCCCAGCCGGAACACCACGTTGTCGAGCCTGCGCTCCAGGAGCATCAGGAGGTTCGAGCCCGTGATGCCCTTCATGCGGTCGGCCCGCTCGAAGTAGCCCCGGAACTGCTTTTCGAGCAGCCCGTACATCCTCTTCAGGCGCTGCTTCTCGCGAAGCTGGACGCCGTAGTCGGAGTGCTTCTTCCTCGCCTGCCCGTGCTCGCCGGGTGCGTAGCCCCGCCGCTCGAACGCGCACTTCTCGGTGTAGCAGCGGTCACCCTTGAAAAACAGCTTCAGGCCTTCTCGACGGCAAAGCCTGCATTCTGAGCCTCTGTAACGTGCCAAGTTCTTCCTCCCTGTGGGTCGATGAATCGTTCGTCTGTGGGATTACACGCGCCTTCGCTTCGGCGGACGGCAGCCGTTGTGGGGGATCGGCGTGACGTCGCGGATCAGGCTGATCGTCAGCCCCGCGGCCTGCAGCGCCCTGAGCGCCGACTCCCGGCCCGAGCCCGGCCCCTTCACGTAGACCCGGACGGACCGCAGGCCCTGCTCCTTGGCCTTCTTCACGGCGCTCTCGGCGGCCATCTGGGCCGCAAAGGGGGTTCCTTTGCGGGAGCCCTTGAACCCCGACATCCCGGAGGACGCCCAGGAAATGACGTTTCCGGTCAAGTCGGTGATGGTGACGATGGTATTGTTGAACGTCGACTGGATGTGGGCGATCCCCTCGGGGACGTTCTTTTTCTCTCGCTTCTTTCCGGTCTTTCTCCTCGGACTGGCCATGGTTCCTCCGGCTGTCGAATGTCTTGTTTACTTCTTCTTCCCGGCGATCGCCCTACGGGGTCCCTTGCGGGTCCGGGCGTTGGTGTGCGTGCGCTGCCCGCGGCTGGGGAGCCCCTTGCGGTGCCGCAGCCCGCGGTACGTCCCGACGTCCATGAGCCGCTTGATCGACATGGAAATCTCCCGGCGCAGGTCGCCCTCCACCTTGTGCTCCCGGTCGATGATGTTGCGGATGGCCGTGACTTCCGCGTCGGTGATCACGTCCGTCTTCGTCTCGTAGGGGATGCCCGCCTCGCGGAGGATCTCCCGCGATTTGGAGCGGCCGATCCCGTAGATGTAGGTCAGGGCGATCTCCATGCGCTTGTTCTTCGGTAGGTCAACGCCTGCAATTCTTGCCACTGCTCGGGCCTCCTCGAATGGTTGTGTGTTATCCCTGGCGCTGCTTGTGCTTCGGGTTCTCGCAGATCACGCGCACGACGCCGTGGCGCTTGATGATCTTGCACTTGTCGCACATCTTTTTCACAGAAGGTCTTACTTTCACGACGAAACCCCCTTTTTCTCGATCGGCCCGCTGCCGTCCCGCCCCTACTTGGACCGGTAGGTGATCCGGCCCCGCGTCAGGTCGTAGGGCGACAGCTCCACCGTCACCTTGTCCCCCGGGAGGATCTTGATGAAGTGCATCCGCATCTTCCCGGAGATGTGGGCCAGCACGCGGTGCCCGTTCTCCAGTTCCACCCGGAACATGGCGTTCGGCAGCGTCTCGACGACCGTGCCTTCCACCTCGATGGGTTCTTCCTTAGCCATATGCTCCCTGCGCTCAGCCGATCCTGCTCAGGATGACCGGCCCGTTTTCCGTAATCGCCACGGAGTGTTCGAAATGGGCCGACAGCTTCCCGTCGGCCGTCACCACCGTCCATCCGTCGCGGAGGATGTCCACCCGGTACGTGCCCTCGTTGACCATGGGCTCGATGGCGAACACCATTCCCGGTTTCAGTTCGATCCCGCGGCCGCTCGTCCCGTAGTTGGGGACCTGGGGGTCCTCGTGGAGGTTCTTGCCGATGCCGTGCCCCACGAGATCCCGCACCACCGAGAAGCCCGCCGCCTCGGCGTGGCCCTGGATGGCCGCGGAGACGTCGCCGATCCGGTTTCCCGCCCTGACCTCCGCGATGCCCCGGCACAGGGCCTCTTCGGTGACCCGCAGCAACCGCTTCGCCGCGGGGGTGATTTCCCCCACGGGCACCGTGACCGCCGCATCCCCGTAGTAGCCGTCGTTGAGGATGCCGAAATCGAGGCTGACGATGTCGCCTTCCTTCAGCTCCCTCTCCGAAGGCATCCCGTGCACCACCTCGCTGTTGACCGAGGTGCACAGGGAGTAGGGGTACCCCCGATATCCCTTGAAGGCCGGCCGGGCCCCTTTCTTCAGGGCCATCTCCTCGGAGAGCCGGTCCAGTTCGATCGTTTTCACCCCCGGCCTGATCTTCTTCTTGAGCTCCTCCAGGATCGCCGCGACGAGGACGTTGCTCTTTCTCATCTTTTCAATCTCCTGTCGAGATTTCAAGATGATCATGACCGCATCTCCTTACCGCCGCTTGGCCAGACGCCCTTTCTTGAGGAACCCCTCGTACTGCCGCGCCAGCAGGTGCGTCTCGATCTGCCCCGCCGTGTCGAGCGCCACGCCCACGACAATGAGCAACGCCGTCCCGCCGAAGTAGAAGGGAACGTTGAAGTAGACCATCAGGATGCTCGGCAGCACGCAGACCGCCGAGACGTAGATGGCCCCGCTGAAGGTCAGCCGGCTGAGCACATGGTCGATGTACTCGGCCGTCTTCTTCCCCGGCCGGATGCCCGGGACGAACCCCCCGTGCTTCTTCATGTTCTCGGCCACGTCAACCGGGTTGAACACGACGGCCGTGTAGAAGAAGCAGAAGAACACGATGAACGCGACGTAGATCGTCTCGTAAAGGAACGCGCCCGGCACGAGCATGTCGGAGACGGCCTTCATCCACGGATGGGGGATGAACTGGGCCAGGGTCGCCGGGAACATGATGATCGACGACGCGAAAATGGGCGGGATGACGCCCGACGTGTTGATCTTGAGCGGCAGATGTGTCGTCTGCCCGCCGTACATTTTCCTCCCCACGATCCGCTTGGCGTACTGTACGGGGATCCGCCGCTGGCCCGTCTCCATGAAGACGATGGCCCCAACGACGGCGACCATGAAGGCAAACAGGAAGATCACCGCGAGAATCCCCATCTCGCCCGTGGACACGAGGCGGAAGGTGTTCAGGACGCCTTCCGGGCCCCGGCAGACGATGCCGGCGAAGATGATGAGCGAGATGCCGTTGCCGATCCCCCGCTCCGTGATCTGCTCGCCCAGCCACATGATGAAGGCCGTGCCGGCCGTGAGCGTGATGACCGTCATGAGGCGGAAGCCCCAGCCGGGGGTGATCACGATGGAGGCGCCCGTCGGCCCCGCCATGTTCTCCAAGCCCACGGCGATGCCGAAGCCCTGGATGAGGGACAGCAGCACCGTCCCGTAGCGGGTGTACTGCGTGATCTTGCGGCGCCCCGCCTCGCCCTCCTTCGAGAGCCGCTCCAGGTGCGGGATGGCGATCGTGAGCAGCTGCAGGATGATGGAGGCGCTGATGTAGGGCATGATCCCCAGCGCGAAGACTGAGAGGTTCGAAAGCGCGCCGCCCGCGAACAGGTCGAAGAGCCCCAGCAGGGAGCCCCGGGCCTGGTCGAAGAACGCGGCGAGCGCCGCCGTGTCGATCCCCGGCGTGGGCACGTGGGCCCCGATCCGGTATACGGCCAGAAGCAGGAACGTAAACGCGATGCGCTTCTGGAGCTCGGGAATTTTCGGGATGTTTTTGAGTCCGCCGATCAAATCCGATGACCCCTTATCCGATGACCTCGACCTTGCCGCCGGCCGCCTCGATCTTCTCCTTCGCGGCCTGGCTGATGGCGTTCACCCTCACGGTGAGGGCCTTCTCGATCGTCCCCTTGGCGAGGATCTTGATCCCGTCGCCCGTCCGCCGGATCACGCCGCCCGCCAGCAGGGCCGCCGCGTCGACCGGCGTCTCGCCGGAGAACCGGTTGAGCTCGCCCAGGTTGACGATGACGATCTCCTTGCGTAAAACGTTCTTGAAGCCCTTCTTGGGCAGCCGGCGGGAAAGCGGCATCTGGCCGCCCTCGTACCCGGGCCGGGAGTTGTGGCCCGAACGGGCTTTGAGGCCCTTGTGCCCCTTCGTGGAGGTCCCGCCGTGGCCCGAACCGTCGCCGCGGCCGATCCTCTTCCGTTTCTTTCTCGACCCCTCGGGGGGCCTCAGTTCGCTCAGGTTCATCGCGCTCACCCGCTGATTTCTTCTACGGCCACAAGATGGCTCACCTTGCCGACCATGCCCCGGACCTCGGGGGTATCCTGGAGCGTCACGCTCCGGTTCATCCGCACGAGCCCCATGCCGCGCAGCACCCTGCGCTGCTTCTCGGGCCGTCCGATGGAACTCTTCACCAGTGTGATCTTCAGCTTCTTTTCCACAGTTGCATCCTCGGACAATCGTTAAATGTCGGCCACGTCCTTGCCCCTGAGCGCCGCGATCTGACCGGCGGACCGGAGCCTGCGCAGCCCGTTGAGCGTCGCCTTGACCAGGTTGTGGGGGTTGTGGGAGCCCAGGCACTTCGTGAGCACGTTCTGGACGCCCGCCACTTCCAGCACGGCGCGGACGGCGCCGCCCGCGATGAGGCCCGTCCCCTCCGAGGCGGGCTTCAGCATGACCCTCCCGGCCCCGTATTCCCCGACGATCTCGTGAGGAATCGTCCGGTTTCCGATGGAAACCTTCGCCATGCTCTTGCGGGCCTTCTCCATCCCCTTGCGGATCGCCTCGGGCACCTCGTTGGCCTTGCCGAGCCCGGCGCCTACGGAGCCCTTGCCGTCCCCGACGACGACGATGGCGCTGAACCGGAATCGCCGGCCGCCCTTGACGACCTTGGCCGTGCGGTTGATCGCCACGACGCGGTCCAGGATCTCCGTCTCTTCCACCATGAACTCTTTTCTTTCTCGGTTGTCCCTGTCCAACGGTCACTCCCTCTTCAAGAGTTTTCGGTTGCTAGAATTTCAGGCCCGCTTCCCGCGCGCCCTCGGCCAGAGCCTTCACCCGGCCGTGATAGAGGAACGCTCCCCGGTCGTACACCGCCGACCCGATCTCGAGGGCCGCAAGCTTCTTCGCCATGAGCTTGCCCACCTCGGCGGCGGCGGCTGTCTTGTTCAGCTTCGCGATCGTCTCGGCGATCTCCTTGCTGCGCGTGGAGGCTTCGGCCAGCGTCCGGCCGGCCTCGTCGTCGACGGCCTGCACGTAAATGTGCCGGGCGCTGCGGAACACGGCGAGGCGCGGCCGCCCGGCCGTCCCTGCCACCTTGCCCCGGACACGCTTCTTGCGCTTGTCTCGGACCTTCTGGATCTTCTTGGCTGACGATAACACTGTTCTGCCCTCTTCGTGAGTGTGGGGTTATGTTCCCGAACGCCTTATGCGCCGGCGGACTTGCCGACCTTGCGCCGCACGACCTCGCCCGCGTAGCGGATCCCCTTGCCCTTGTAGGGCTCGGGCCTGCGCTTGGCGCGGATCTCGGCGGCGACCCGGCCCACCAGCTCCTTGTCGATCCCGGAGACGGTGAGGCTCGTCTGCTTCTCGATCTTCACCGCGATCCCCTGCGGGACCTCGTAGGTGAGCGGCACGGAGTAGCCCACGAACAACTTGAGCGTCGTGCCCACGAGCTCGGCGCGGAAGCCCACGCCGGAGATCTCGAGGCCCTTCGTGAAGCCCGCGCTCACCCCCGTGACCATGTTGGCCACGAGCGTGCGCGTGAGGCCGTGCAGGGCGCCGGCCCTTCGGCCCTCGTGGGTGGTCTTCACGGTGAGGGTCTTGCCCTCCTGCACGATCTCGATGTCCCGGGGCAGCGCCCGCGAGAGGGTCCCCTTGGGACCGGTCACCTTGATCTCGCCGCCGGCGACGCCGACCGTTACCTTGTCCGGCAGGGCGATGATTTTCTTCCCGATTCGTGACATGGGTGTCTCTCCTGACTTGCGCTTACCAGACGTTGCAGACGATTTCGCCGCCCACGTTCTGCTGCCTGGCTTCCTTGTCCGTCATGATCCCCCGGGGCGTCGACACGATGGCCACCCCGAAGCCGTTGAACACCTTGGGGATCTTCTTGCTCGACACGTAGATCCTCCGGCCCGGCTTGCTCACCCGCTGGAGGTCCTGGATGATGCGGCCCTTCGTGTCCGTGTACTTGAGGTAGATCTTGAGGACGTCCTTCTTGTTGGCGTCCTTCTTCACGTCGAACCCGCTGATGTAGCCGGTCCGCTTGAGGACCTTGACAATCTCCAGGTTCACCCTCGAGAGCTGGGCGTTCACGCTGCGGAACTTCATCCGGTTGGCGTTCCGCACTCTCGTCAGCATATCCGCGATCGGATCGGTCATACCCATAAATCCTTGCTCCTCCCCGTCTACCAGCTCGATTTGATCACGCCGGGGATCTCCCCCCAGGAAGCGTACTTGCGCAGGCAGATGCGGCACATGTTGAACTTGCGGTAGTACGCCCGGGGCCTCCCGCAGATCGGGCAGCGGTTGTACTCTCGGACCGAAAACTTCTTCGTCCTCTTCGCTTTTGCAATCAGGGACTTCTTAGCCAAGGTGTTCCTCCGTCTGGTGTCCTAATTCCTGAAGGGCATCCCCATGAGTTTCAGCAGGTGCCGGGCCTCCTCGTCGGTCCTCGCCGTCGTGACGATGACCACGTTCATGCCCTTGACCTTGTCGATCTTGTCGTAATCGATCTCGGGGAAGATGAACTGCTCCTTGATCCCCATGGCGAAGTTGCCGCGCCCGTCGAAGGAGGTGGCCGGGATGCCCCGGAAGTCGCGGATCCGGGGGAGCGCCACGTTCACCAGCCGGTCGAAGAACTCGTACATCCTCTCCTTGCGCAGGGTCACCATGCAGCCGATGGACATGCCCTTGCGCAGCTTGAAGGTGGCAATGGACTTGCGGGCCTTCGTGATGACGGGCTTCTGCCCCGTCAGGGCCCCGATCTCCGCCGACGCGCTCTCGAGGATCTTGACGTTCTGGATCGCCTCGCCCAGGCCCATGTTCACGATGATCTTCTCCAGCCGGGGCACCTGCATCGTGTTGCGGTACCCGAACTGCTTCATCATGGCCGGGACGACTTCGCTCTTGTAGTAGTCTTTGAGTCTTGCCATTGGTCTCTATCCCCGGTTCACTGATCGAGTTGCTCGTTGCACTTTCTGCAGTAGCGTACCTTCTTGCCGTCCTCGAGGGTCTTGAACCCGACGCGGACCCCGGTGGCGCACTTCGCGCACAGGGGGGCGACGTTGGAGGCGTCCAGCGGGGCTTCCTTCTCCATGATGCCGCCCTTGCTCTTCTGATCGGGCCGCTGGTGGCGCTTGATCATGTTGAGCTTCTCGATCACGACCTTGTTGCCGTCGGCCAGGATCTTCGTGACCTTGCCGGTCTTCCCCTTTTCCCTGCCGGCGATGACCTTCACCGTGTCGCCCTTTTTCAGTCGGTTCGTCTGCATGCTTCTTTCCTGTTCCCTGCGGCTCACAGCACTTCCGGAGCCAGCGAGATGATCTTCATGAACTGTTTGGCGCGAAGCTCCCGGGCCACGGGCCCGAAGATGCGCGTCCCCACGGGCTCCATCTGGTTGTTGATGAGCACCGCCGAGTTGTCGTCGAACTTGAGGTACGTCCCGTCGTTGCGGCGGACTTCCTTCTTCGTCCGTACGACAACGGCCTTCATGACATCCCCCTTTTTCACCTTCGCGTTGGGGATGGCCTCCTTGACGGACACCACGATCACATCCCCCACGGTGGCGGTTCGCTTTCGCGATCCGCCCAGCACGCCGATGCAGGACACCTTCTTGGCACCCGAGTTATCCGCGGCATTCAAAATGGTACGCATCTGAATCATATCGACACCCCGTTCAACCCTGCTGTTTCCGACCCCGGGCTACTTCGCCTTTTCCAGGATCTCGCGCACCCTCCAGCGCTTGTCCCGGCTCAGAGGACGGGACTCCACGATCAGCACCGTGTCGCCCACGCCGCACTCGTTGCGCTCGTCGTGGGCCTTGTACTTCTGGTGCTGCCGCACGTACTTCCGGAAACCCGTGTGCTTGACGAGCCGCTCGGTCTTCACGACGACGGTCTTGTCCATCTTGTCGCTGACGACGACTCCCTTGATGGTCCGCTTGTTTCCCCTCTGGTCCATACCTATTTCTGCAGCTCCTTCTGCTTCATGACGGTCTTGATGCGGGCGATGTCCCGGCGGACATTCTTCAGCGCCGCGGGGGAGTCCAGCTGACCCGTCGTGTGGCGGATTTTCAGCCGGAAGAGCTCGTCCGTGAGATCCCGCTCCTTCACCCGGAGCTCGTCGATACTCAGTTCCCTGATTTCCTTACTCTTCATCGAAGATATCCCTCGTCAAGAATTTCGTCGGAATGGGCAGCTTGTTGGCCGCCAGCCGGAAGGCCTCGCGGGCCACTTCCGGGGTGACCCCCTCCATCTCGTACATGACGGTGCCGGGCCTCACGGTCGCGATCCATCCTTCCGGGGCGCCCTTGCCCTTCCCCATGCGGGTCTCGGCGGGCTTTTTCGTGAAGGACTTGTGGGGGAAAATCCGGATCCAGATCTTCCCGCCGCGCTTGATGTGGCGCGTCATGGCGACACGGGCGCTCTCGATCTGCTGGGCCGTGATCCGGCCCGGCGCCAGGGCCTGGAGCCCGAACTGGCCGAAGGACACCTCGCTTCCCTTGGTGGCCTTGCCGCCCAGTCTCCCCTTCTGGATCTTCCTGAACTTGATGCGTTTCGGGCTGAGCATGGTCTATGTCTCCTGATTCCCTGACTCGACGGTCTTATGCGCTGGCCTGCTTTTTGTCCGGCAGCACGTCCCCGTGGTAGATGAGCACCTTGACCCCGATGGCCCCGTAGGTCGTCCGCGCCTCGGCGAAGCCGTAGTCGATGTCGGCCCGCAGGGTGTGCAGGGGCACCTTGCCCTCGCGGTACCACTCCATGCGGGACATCTCGGCGCCGCCGAGCCGCCCCGAGCAGGTGATGCGGATGCCCTTGGCGCCGAACTTCAGGGCCGAGGTCACGCTCTTCTTCATGGCGCGCCGGAAGGCGATACGCCGTTCGAGCTGCAGCGCCACGTTCTCGGCGACGAGCTGGGCGTCGATCTCGGGCTTGCGGACCTCCATGATGTTGATGATCGTCTCGCCGCCGGTCATCCCGTCGAGGTCCTTCTTGAGCTTCTCGATCTCGGAGCCCTTCTTGCCGATGATGATGCCGGGGCGGGCGGCGTGGATGTTCACCTTCGCCTTGTCGGCGGCCCGCTCGATCTCGATCTTCGAGATGCCCGCGTGGTAGAATTTCTTCTTCAGGAACTTGCGGAGCTTGATGTCCTGGTGAACGAGGGTGCCGTAGTTCTTCTCGGCGAACCACTTCGAGCTCCAGCCCTTGTTGATCCCCAGCCTCAGTCCGATCGGGTTTACCTTCTGACCCAAGGTCCAATCCTCCTTCGTCTTACTGCTCGTCGAGTACGACGGTGATGTGGCTCATCCGGCGCTTGATGGGCGCCACGCGCCCCATCGTCTTCGCCTTGTGGCGCTTCATGGCCGGCCCCTGGTCCACGAAGATCTCCTTCACGAAGAGAATCTTCTCGTCGATGTTCGGGTTCTGCGTCGCGTTGGCCACGGCGCTCTTGAGCACCTTCCCGACAAGACCGGCGGCCCGCTTGCGCGAAAAGGCCAAGATCCGGTCGGCCTCCTCGACCTTCAGGCCCCGGACGAGATCGACGACGAGCCGCGCCTTCTGCGGCGATATCCTCACGAATCGTGCAACTGCTTTTGCTTCCATGACGTCCCTGTCTCCGGTTTTCCCGTTTCACCGCCTGCGGCGGCTACTTGCGCACCTTGGTCTTGCGGTCGCCGGCGTGGCTGAAGAATGTCCTTGTCGGCGCGAACTCCCCGAGCTTGTGGCCCACCATGTTCTCCGTAACGAACACGGGGATGAACTTCTTGCCGTTGTGCACGGCAAAGGTGTGGCCGATCAATTCCGGGGTGATTGTAGAGCGGCGCGACCAGGTCTTGATGACCCCCCGGTCCCCGCCCGCCTCGGCTCTCCGGACTTTCTCCGCAAGCTTCGCCTCGATGTACGGACCTTTCTTGATTGAGCGTGCCACTATTTCTTGTCCCTCTTCTTGATGATGTATTTGTCTGTGGTCTTGTTCTTGCGCGTCTTGTATCCCTTCGTCGGCACGCCCCAGGGAGTGCAGGGGTGACGGCCGCCGGAGGTCTTGCCCTCGCCGCCGCCCATGGGGTGGTCGATGGGGTTCATCGCCACGCCGCGCACCCGGGGCTTCTTGCCCAGCCAGCGGGTGCGCCCCGCCTTGCCGATGCTGACGCCCTCATGGGTCACGTTGCCCACCTGGCCGATGGTGGCCTTGCACTCGATGTGGACCTTCCGGACCTCGCCGGAGGGGAGCCGCACCTGGGCGTAGGCGCCCTCCTTGGCCATGAGCTGCGCGTAGGTGCCGGCGGAGCGGACCATCTGGGCCCCCTTGCCGGGCCGCAACTCGATGTTGTGGATGAGCGATCCCAGAGGGATGGCCCGCAACGGCATGGCGTTGCCGGGCTTGATGTCGGCCGCGGCGCTCGTGATGACCGGGTCGCCCACCTTCAAATCCACGGGGGCAACGATGTAGCGCTTCTCGCCGTCAGCGTAGCTCACCAGCGCGATGCGCGCCGAGCGGTTCGGGTCGTACTCGATGGTCTTCACCTTCGCCGGGATGTCTGTCTTCTCGCGGCGGAAGTCCACCACCCGGTACTTGCGCTTGTGCCCGCCGCCGCGGTGGCGGCTCGTCATGCGGCCGGCATTGTTGCGGCCGCCCGTCTTCTTGGCCGGCTTCGTGAGGCTCTTCTCGGGCTCCGTGGAGGTGATCTCCTCGAAGGTCGAGTAGGTCTGGTACCGCCGGGCCGGTGTCGTGGGCTTCATGGTTTTGATCGCCATGGGTCGTCGTCCTTATCCTAGACTTTGTCGAATATCTCGATGGAGCTGCCGGGCGCCACGGTGACAATGGCCTTTTTCCAATCGCTCTTCTTGCCCATGAGCCGCCCGTAGCGCTTCTGCTTCCCCAGGACGTTCTGGGTCCGCACGCCGACCACCTTCACCTTGAAAAGCTTCTCCACGGCCTTCTCGATCTCGATCTTGTTGGCCCGCGGGTCCACCTCGAAGATGTACTGGTTGCCCTCGCGCATGAGGGTCGTCTTTTCGGTCACGAGCGGCCGTCGGATGATCTGATGGAGTTCCATTATGCCAGCGCCCCCTCTATCTTTTGGATCGAAGGCTCCAGAAGCACGAGGCTGTCGTACTTCAGCAGGTCGTAGACGTTGATGCCCTCGCATCGCATCATTTTCACATCGGGGAGGTTCCGGGAGGACTTCTCGAGAGCCACGTCGGCCTCGCCGATCACGACGAGGGTCTTCTTCAGCCCGAAGCGGTCGAGGACCTCCTTGAACTTCTTCGTCTTCACCTCGGCCAGGGGAAAGTCCTTCAGCACCAGGAGCTTTTCCTCCTTCACCTTCATGCTGAGCGCCGAGATGAGGGCCAGCCTGCGCACCTTCTTGGGCACCGTGAAGGAGTAGTCCCTCGGCGTGGGCCCGAAGACCGTGCCGCCGCCTCTCCAGAGGGGGGAACGGGTGGTGCCCACGCGGGCCCGCCCGGTGCCCTTCTGGCGCCAGGGTTTCTTGCCGCCGCCGCTGATCTCGCCCCGCTCCTTGGTGTCGTGGGTGCCCTGCCGCTTCGCGGCCATCTGCATCCGGACGACCTCGTAGATGACGTCCCGGTTCACCTCGGCCCCAAAGACGGCGTCGTTGAGCGACACCTCGGCCACCTTGTTCTTCTCGATATCGTACACACTCACCACGGGCATGGTTCGTTCACTCCAGTTGCTTCTCAGCTCTTTTTGACGGCGTTCTTGATGACGACGATCCCGTTCTTGCTCCCCGGGACCGCGCCCTTGACGAGGATGACGTTCAGCTCGGGGCGCACCCCCATGACGAGGAGGTTCTGCACCGTCTTGCGCTCGTCGCCCATGTGGCCCGGCAACCGCTGCCCCTTGAAGACCCTCGAGGGCGCGGCGCTGGCGCCGATGGAACCCGGGGCCCGGTGGAACATGGAGCCGTGGGTGGCCCGGCCGCCGCGGAAGCCGTGCCGCTTCACGCCGCCGGCAAACCCGCGTCCCTTGCTGGTCCCGGTGACGTCGACGTAGTCGCCCACCTCGAACATGGACGCCGTCAGTTCCTGGCCCAGTTCGAGCTCGGCGGCCGCCTGCATCTTGAACTCGCGCAGGACCCGGAAGAACCCCCGGTCGGCCTTGGCGAAGTGGCCCTGCAGGGGCTTCGTCACGTTCGCCTGCCGCTTGCGGTCGAACCCCAGCTGGACGGCGTTGTAGCCGTCGGCCTCTTCGGTCTTCTTCTGGATCACGTAACAGGGCCCCGCCTCGATCACCGTGACGGGCACCGAGGCCCCGTCGGCGGCGAAGATCTGGGTCATCCCCAACTTTCTGCCTATCAATCCCTTTTCCATAGCATCCACTTCCGCGCTGGCTGTGCGTGAGGGAACGAAAAAGGAGATGGACTCCAGGACACCCCGCCCATCTCCGTGTCGTCACGCGTTACAACTTGATTTCCACATCGACCCCGGCGGACAGATCCAGCTTCATCAGGGCGTCCACCGTGGCCTGCGTGGGATCAATGATGTCGATGAGCCGCTTGTGGGTCCTCACCTCGAACTGCTCCCGGGACTTCTTGTCCACGTGCGGCGAGCGGTTCACGCAGAACTTGTTGATCATCGTGGGAAGCGGGATGGGGCCCGCCACGCGGGCACCCGTGCGCTTCGCCGTGTCAACGATGTCTTCGGCGGACCGGTCCAGCAGCTTGTAGTCGTACGCCTTCAGACGGATTCGAATCTTCTGATCGGCCATGATCCGTTCTCAACCCCCCGCTTACTCGATGATCTCGCTGATGACGCCGGCGCCCACGGTCTTGCCGCCCTCGCGGATGGCGAACCGCAGCTGCAGCTCCATGGCGATGGGGGTGATCAGGGTCACTTCCATCTCCACGTTGTCGCCGGGCATGACCATCTCCACGCCCGCGGGAAGGGTTGCGACACCCGTCACGTCGGTGGTGCGGAAGTAGAACTGGGGCCGGTAGCCGGAGAAGAACGGCGTGTGGCGCCCGCCCTCTTCCTTCGTCAGGACGTAGACCTGGGCCTTGAACTTCGTGTGGGGCGTGATCGAGCCGGGCTTGGCCACGACCTGGCCGCGTTCCACTTCCTCGCGCTTCGTGCCGCGCAGCAGCACGCCGATGTCGTCACCCGCGCGCCCCTCGTCGAGGGTCTTGCGGAACATCTCGACACCCGTGCAGACTGTCTTAAAGGTGGGCCGGATGCCGATGATCTCCACTTCCTCGCCCGTCCGGATGATCCCGCGGTCCACGCGGCCCGTCACGACGGTGCCGCGGCCGGAGATGCTGAAGACGTCGCCCACGGGCATCAAGAACGGCTTGTCCAGGTCGCGCTTGGGCTCGGGGATGTAGCTGTCGACGGCGTCCATGAGCTCGAAGACGCACTTGGCCTCGGGCGAATTGGCGTCGTCGCTCTCCAGGGCCTTCAGGGCGGAGCCGCGGATGATGGGCGTCTTGTCGCCGGGGAAGGCGTACTTCGTGAGCAGCTCCCTGAGCTCGAGCTCGACGAGGTCGAGCAGCTCGGGGTCGTCGACCAGGTCGACCTTGTTCATGAAGACGAGCATGTAGGGAACCTGCACCTGGCGGGCCAGGAGGATGTGCTCGCGGGTCTGGGGCATGGGGCCTTCGGAGGCGGCGACGACGAGGATGGCGCCGTCCATGTGGGCTGCGCCCGAGATCATGTTCTTGATGTAGTCGGAGTGCCCCGGGCAGTCGACGTGCGCGTAGTGGCGCTTCGCGGTCTCGTACTCCACGTGGGCGATATTGATGGTCACGCCGCGTTCCTTCTCTTCCGGGGCGTTGTCGATCATATCAAAGGACATGAACTGGGCCAATCCCTTCGAAGCGAGATGCTTCGTAATCGCGGCGGTCAACGTGGTCTTGCCGTGGTCGACGTGCCCGATGGTCCCGATATTGACATGCGGCTTCGTCCTTTCGAATTTTTTCTTCGCCATCTCCAGTTACCTCCTTACCTTCCGTATGATGATCGATGTTGTGTTACTTGGCCCTGTGCCTCAGTTCTTTTTCTTCTCGATGATGTCCCGGGCCCGGTCCTCCGACACGGTGGCGTAGTTCAGAAACTGCATCGTGTAGGTGGCCCGCCCCTGCGTCTTGGACCGCAGGTCCGTGGCGTAGCCGAACATCTCGGCCAGCGGCACTTCGGACTGGATCGCCTCGGAGCCCGGTCGGCTCTCGATGGAGACGATCTTGCCCCGCCGCGAGGTCAAGTTCCCGATCACGTCCCCCAAGTATTCCTTCGGGACAACGACCTCGACGGACATGACGGGCTCGAGCAGGACCGGGTGGGCCCGCTTGACCCCGCTCTTGAATCCCATGGAAGCGGCGATCTTGAATGCCAGCTCCGACGAATCCACCTCGTGGTAGGTGCCGTCCACGACGGCCACCTTCACATCCACGACGGGGTAGCCGGCCAGCACCCCCTCCTCCATCGCCTCGGCGATGCCCTTTTCGACGGCGGGGATGTACTCCCGGGGCACCGCGCCGCCGATGATCCTGTTTTCAAACGACAGTCCCTTGCCCGGCTCGTTGGGCGCGATCTCGAGCCACACATGGCCGAACTGGCCGCGGCCGCCGGATTGCCGGATGAACCGCCCTTCCGTGCGGACGGCTTTCCGGATCGTCTCCTTGTAAGCCACCTGGGGCTGCCCGATGTCGGCCCCCAGCCCGAACTCCCTGGAAAGGCGGTCCACAATGATCTCGAGGTGGAGCTCGCCCATCCCCGAAATCAGCGTCTGCCCCGTCTCCCGGTCCACCCGGACCCGGAAGGAGGGGTCCTCCTTCTGGATCTTCTCCAGGGCCGTCCCCATCTTCTCCTCGTCGGCCTTCGTCTTCGGCTCGATGGCGATGGCGATGACCGGCTCGGGAAAGCTCAGGGTCTCGAGGACGATCGGGTGTCCCGGGTCGCACAGGGTGTCCCCCGTCGCCGTCGAGGACAGACCGACGGCGGCCACGATGTCGCCCGTCCGGGCCTCCTTGATGTCCTCGCGCTTGTCGGCGTGCATCTTGAGGATGCGGCCGACACGCTCTCGTTTGTTCTTCGTCGCGTTGAAGAGGGTGGAACCCGCGTTGAGCACCCCCGAGTACACCCGGAAGTAGGTCAGCTGCCCAACGTAAGGGTCCGTGACTATTTTGAAAGCGAGCGCAGCGAAAGGCTCGTCGTCGCTTGCCGCCCGCAGGACCTCGGCGCCTTTCGGTCCCTTCCCGGTCACCGGCGGCATGTCCGCAGGCGAGGGAAGGAAATCGACGACCGCGTCCAGGAGCGGCTGGATCCCTTTGTTCTTGAAGGCGGCGCCGCAGCAGACCGGGACGACCTTCATGGAGAGGGTCTGTCTCCGGAGCGCGGCCACGATCTCCCCGGGGGAGAACGCTGCGCCTTCCAGGTATTTCTGCATCATCGCGTCATCGATGTCCGCTAGGGACTCGATGAGCGTCTCTCGCGCTGCACGGGCCTCGTCGAGGATCTCGGCCGGGATGTCCCGGATCGAGAACTCCGCCCCGAGGCGATCGACGTCGTACATCATCGCCTGCATGCCGATGAGGTCGACGATGCCGCGGAATTTGTCTTCGGCACCGACGGGAATCTGGACCGGGACGGCGTTGGCGCCCAGCCGGTCGCGGATCATCTCGACGACCTTGGCAAACTCTGCCCCCACGCGGTCCATCTTGTTGATGAAGGCGATGCGGGGCACGCGGTACCGATCGGCCTGCCGCCAGACCGTCTCGGACTGGGGCTCGACCCCTTCCACGGCCGTGAAGAGGGCCACGGCCCCGTCGAGGATCCGGAGCGAGCGCTCCACCTCGATCGTGAAGTCCACGTGGCCGGGCGTGTCGATGATGTTGACGCGGCAGTTGCGCCAGGAGCACGTGGTGGCTGCGGAGGTGATCGTGATGCCCCGCTCCTGTTCCTGCTCCATGAAGTCCATGACGGCCGTGCCGTCGTGGACCTCCCCCATCTTGTAGGAGATGCCCGTGTAGTAGAGGATGCGCTCGGTCACGGTCGTCTTGCCCGCATCGATATGAGCCATGATGCCGATGTTACGGACATTCTCCAATGCGGTCTGCCGTGCCACGATGAAACACCCAGCTGTTGTGAAAGAACGCTAGAACCGGTAGTGGGCGAAGGCCTTGTTGGCCTCGGCCATCTTGTGGACATCCTCGCGCTTCTTCACGGAGGCGCCACGGTTTTGCGCTGCGTCCATGAGCTCGCCGGCGAGCTTTTCCCGCATCGTCTTCTCCGCGCGGGACATGGAGTTTCCGATGATCCACCGGAAGGCCAAGGCCTGCCTTCGGCCGGGGGCCACTTCCGTGGGGACCTGGTAGGTGGCGCCACCGACGCGGCGGGAGCGCACCTCGATGACCGGCTTGACGTTGTCGAGAGCCTTTTCGAATACGCCCAGCGATGCTTCCTTGGTCTTCTTCTCGATGATCTCGAAGGCCCCGTAGAGGATGCTCTCGGCGGTGCTCTTCTTGCCCTTCTTCATGAGGCTGTTGACGAACTTGGCCACAAGCACGCTGCCGTGCTGGGCATCGGGCGTGATCTGTCGTTTCTGGATTTCTCGTCGTCTTGGCATGCTGTCAACCCCGATCAGCTCGGCTTCTTGGCGCCGTATTTCGACCGCCCCTGCTTGCGGTCCTGGACGCCGACGGCATCCAGGGTGCCCCGGACGATGTGGTACCGAACGCCGGGAAGGTCCTTCACGCGTCCGCCCCGGACGAGCACGACCGAGTGTTCCTGCAGGTTGTGCCCGATGCCCGGGATGTACGCCGTCACTTCGTAGCCGCTCGTGAGGCGCACGCGGGCCACCTTGCGAAGCGCCGAGTTGGGCTTCTTGGGCGTCGTCGTGTAGACGCGGACGCAGACGCCGCGGCGCTGCGGGCAGGACACGAGCGCGGGGGTCGTCGTCTTCTTCCGGATCTGCTGCCTTCCTTTTCGCACTAACTGATTGATCGTCGGCATGAAAATCCTTCTATCCCTTTCTGTCCAAATTGAAGGGGCTTGCGAAAGTTTGATTTTCTATCAATTCGTCGCCTCGATGTCAAGCGTTTTCTGTTCCGCTTTCTCACTTTCCTCGCCGGCCCCCTCGACCACCATGCCGAGCTTCTTGTAGAGGGGAAGCCCGGAGCCGGCCGGAATGAGACGGCCCATGATAACATTCTCTTTGATTCCGCGGAGATAGTCGATTTTCCCGGCCAGTGCCGCCTCGGTGAGCACCCGCGTCGTCTCCTGGAAAGAGGCCGCCGAGATGAAACTCTGCGTCGAGAGCGAGGCCTTCGTGATGCCCAGCAGGATCGGCTCGCCCACGGCGGGCTGCCCGCCCTTCTCCATCACCCGGTCGTTTTCCTCCTGGAAGCGGCCCTTCTCGACCTGCTCGTCGGCCAGGAAGTTCGTGTCCCCGGGGTCGGCGACCCTCACCCGGCGAAGCATCTGCCGGACGATGATCTCGATGTGCTTGTCGTTGATCTTGACGCCCTGCAGGCGGTAGACCTCCTGGACCTCGTCGACGAGGTAGCGCGCCAGTTCTTTCTCCCCCTTGATGCTCAGCAGGTCGTGGGGATTGCTAGCCCCGTCCATGAGGGCCTCGCCGGCGGCAACCCGGTCGCCTTCCTGGACGGTGATGTGCTTGCCCTTGTTGATGAGGTACTCTTTCTTGTCGCCCACCTCGGGGGTCACGATCACGCGGCGGCGGCCCTTGACGTCCTTGCCGAAGGCGACCACCCCGTCGATCTCGGAGATGACCGCGAATTCCTTTGGCTTTCGCGCCTCGAAGAGCTCCGCCACCCGGGGCAGACCGCCCGTGATGTCCTTGGTCTTCGTGGTCTCCCGGGGGATCTTGGCGATGATGTCGCCCGCCTCGACCCGGTCGCCCTCGTTGACGCCGATGTTGACGCCCACCGACAGGAGGTAGCGCGCCGTGCTGCCCGTTGCCGCCACCTTGGCCGTCTTGCCGTCCTTGTCCTTGATGGAGATGCGGGGCCGCAGGTCGGCATCGGCGAACTCGGTGATGACCTTCCGCGACAGGCCCGTCACCTCGTCGACCTGCTCCTGCACGGTCTTGCCCTCGATCACGTCGCCGTACTTCACCGTCCCGGGGACCTCGGCGAGGATCGGGATGGAGAAGGGGTCCCACTCGGCGATGAGGTCCCCGCGCTTGACCTTCGCGTTCTCGCCGACTTTGATGTGCGCCCCGTAGGGAACGGGGTACTTGCCGCGGTTGCGGCCCTCCTCGTCGAGGACGTGGATCTCTCCGTTGCGGTTCATGACGACGAGGTCCTTGCCGCGCTTGACCCAGTTGAGGTTGACGAACCGCAGCGTCCCGTCGTGGCGCGCCTCCAGGGTCGAGTGCTCCTCGAACTTGGCCGTGCCGCCGATGTGGAAGGTCCGCATCGTGAGCTGCGTGCCCGGCTCGCCGATGGACTGGGCCGCGATGATCCCCACGGCCTCGCCGATGTTGACCAGGTGCCCGTGGGCGAGGTCGCGGCCGTAGCACTTCGCGCAGACGCCGAACCGGGACTTGCAGGTGAGCACCGAGCGGATCTGGACGCGCTCGATGCCGGCGTCGTCGAGCTTCTTCGCGAGCGCCTCGTCGATCGCCTCGTTGGCCTTGACGAGCACCTCGCCCGTGAAGGGGTCCACGATGTCGTCGAGGGCCACGCGGCCCAGGACGCGCTCGCCGGCCGTCTCGATGATCTCGCCGCCTTCCACCAGGGCCTGGACGAAGATCCCGTCGAGGGTCCGGCAGTCGTCCTCGGAAATGGTACAGTCCTGGGCCACGTCGACGAGCCGGCGCGTGAGGTAGCCGGAGTTGGCCGTCTTGAGGGCCGTGTCGGCAAGACCCTTGCGGGCGCCGTGGGTCGAGATGAAGTACTGCAGCACCGTGAGACCCTCGCGGAAGTTGGCCGTGATTGGCGTCTCGATGATTTCGCCCGAGGGCTTGGCCATCAGGCCGCGCATGCCTGCCAGCTGGCGGATCTGGGCGGCGCTGCCACGGGCGCCCGAGTCGGCCATCATGTAGATGGGGTTGAAGCTTTCGAGGCTGCGCTTCTTGCCGTCGGCCAGCTCGACCTCCTCGGAGCCGATGGAGGAGAGCATCTCCGCGGCGACCTTTTCCGTGGCCTGCGCCCAGATGTCGATGACCTTGTTGTAGCGCTCGCCGTCGGTGATGAGGCCGTCCATGTACTGCTTCTGCACCTCGAGGACGTCCTTGTCGGCCTTGGCCACGATGTCCTTCTTGCCCGAGGGGATCACCATGTTGTTGATGGCGATGGAGGCCCCGGAAACGGTGGCGTAGCGGAAGCCCGTGTCCTTGAGGCGGTCGGCCAGGATGACCGTGGCCTTGTCGCCGCAGGAGCGGTAACAGTAGTCGATGAGGTTGGCGACCTCCTTTTTATTCATGACCTTGTTGATGACCTCGAAGGGGATCTCCTTCGGCAGGATCTCGTAGAGCAGCACGCGGCCCACCGTCGTCTCGGCGATGTGCCCGTTCATGCGAACCTTCACTTTCGCCTGGAGGTCCACCTCGCCCGAGTCATAGGCCTGGCGCACCTCTTCGGGGCCCGCGAAGGTCATGCCCGTGCCCCGGCTGTCCGACCGGGCCCGGGTCATGTAGTAGATTCCGAGGACGATGTCCTGGGAGGGCACGATGATGGGCTTGCCGTGGGCCGGAGACAGGATGTTGTTCGTCGACATCATGAGCACGCGGCTCTCGACCTGCGCCTCGATGGAAAGCGGCACATGCACCGCCATCTGGTCCCCGTCGAAATCGGCGTTGAAGGCCGTGCACACCAGCGGGTGCAGCTGGATCGCCTTGCCCTCGATCAGCACGGGTTCGAAGGCCTGCATGCCAAGCCGGTGCAGGGTGGGGGCGCGGTTGAGGATCACGGGGTACTCGCGCACCACCTCGTCCAGGGCGTCCCAGACCTCGGGGGTCTCGCGCTCGACCATCTTCTTGGCGCTCTTGACCGTCGTGACGTAGCCCTTCTCCATGAGGCGGTTGTAGATGAAGGGCTTGAAGAGCTCGAGGGCCATCTTCTTAGGCAGGCCGCACTGGTGCAGCCGCAAATCCGGGCCGACGGTGATGACGGAGCGGCCCGAGTAATCGACGCGCTTGCCCAGCAGGTTCTGGCGGAAGCGTCCCTGCTTGCCCTTGAGCATGTCCGAGAGCGAGCGAAGAGGCCGCTTGTTGGAGCCCGTGATGGCGCGGCCGCGCCGGCCGTTGTCGAACAGCACGTCCACGGCCTCCTGCAACATCCGCTTCTCGTTGCGGATGATGATCTCGGGGGCGTTGAGCTCCATGAGCCGCTTGAGGCGGTTGTTGCGGTTGATGACGCGCCGGTAGAGGTCGTTGAGGTCGGAGGTGGCGAAACGCCCGCCCTCGAGGGGCACCAGCGGCCGAAGGTCCGGCGGGATCACGGGGATCGTCGTGAGGATCATCCACTCGGGGCGGTTGCCCGACTTGCGAAGGGCCTCGACGACGCGCAGCCGCTTGGTGAGCTTCTTGCGCTTCGTGTCCGAGGTGGCCTCCTTGAGGTCGGCCCTCAGCTCCGCGTCGAGCTCGTCCAGCTTCATCTCCTCGAGGAGCACGCGGGCCGCCTCGGCGCCGATGCCGGCCACGAAGCCGTCGGCCCCGTACTTCTCGCGGCACTCGATGTAGCGCTCCTCCGTGAGGAGCTCCTTTTTCTTCAGGGGCGTGTCCTTCGGGTCCAGCACGATCCAGGACTCGAAGTAGAGGACCTTCTCGAGCTCCTTCAGGGAGAGGTCGATGACGTTTCCGATGCGGCTCGGAAGGCTCTTCAAAAACCAGATGTGCGCCACGGGGGCCGCCAGCGTGATGTGGCCCATCCGCTCGCGGCGGACCTTGGACTGGATGACCTCGACGCCGCACTTCTCGCAGACCACGCCGCGGTGCTTCATGCGCTTGTAGCGGCCGCAAAGGCACTCGTAGTCCTTCACGGGCCCGAAGATCTTGGCGCAGAACAGGCCGTCGCGCTCGGGTTTGAAGGTCCGGTAGTTGATCGTCTCGGGCTTCTTCACCTCGCCGTGCGACCAGGAGGCGATCTTCTCCGGGGAGGCGATGGACATCTTGATGGCGTTGAACCGGATGGGATCCTTCGGCTTTTCGAAAAAGCTGAAAATGTCTTCCACGTTCCGTACTCCTTATGTTTAGGGTCCAGGGTCCAGGGTCCAGGGTCCAGGGAAGGAGAGGGATTCTCTCCGTTCCTGCCACCTGTCACCTGTCACCCGACACCTGTTTACTCTTTTTCAACCAATTCCACGTCCAGGCAGAGGCTCTGGAGCTCCTTGACGAGCACGCTGAAGGATTCGGGAAGGCCCGGTTCGAGCGAGTGCTCGCCCTTCACGATGGCCTCGTAGATCCTCGTGCGGCCCGCCACGTCGTCGGACTTCACCGTGAGGAACTCCTGCAGGGTGTGCGCCGCACCGTAGGCCTCCATGGCCCACACTTCCATCTCGCCCAGTCTCTGGCCGCCGAACTGGGCCTTGCCGCCCAGGGGCTGCTGGGTCACGAGCGAGTAGGGGCCGATGGAGCGGGCGTGGATCTTGTTGTCCACCAAGTGGTGGAGCTTGAGCATGTAGATCATGCCTACCGTCACCTGCTGCTCGAAGGGCTCTCCCGTGCGGCCGTCGAAGAGGATGGCCTGGCCCTTCGTGGGCAGGCTCGCCTTGCCGAGCATGTCGCGGATCTCCTCCTCCGTGGCCCCGTCGAAGACCGGGGTGGCCACCGAGATGCCCTTCTTGAGGCGACGCACGAAGCCCCGGATCCCGTCCTCCGAGGCCCCGTCGATGAACCGGCTGAACTCGTCGGAGCCGTAGATGCGCTTCATCTCCTTCTTGAGGGCGTCGAGGGCCGCGTTCTTCTCGACGAGGACGTTGATCTTCTCGCCGATCTCCTTGGCGGCCCACCCGAGGTGGGTCTCCAGGATCTGCCCCACGTTCATGCGGGAGGGAACGCCCAGGGGGTTCAGGATGATGTCCACCGGCGTGCCGTCCTCGAAGAAGGGCATGTCCTCGTCGGGCAGGATGCGCGAGAGCACGCCCTTGTTGCCGTGGCGGCCCGCCATCTTGTCGCCCACGGAGAGCTTTCGCTTGATGGCGACGTAGACCTTGACGAGCTTGATGACGCCTGGGGGAAGCTCGTCGCCGGCCTTCTGCTTCTCCACCTTCTCCTCGAAGTAGGCCTCGATGAGGTCCACCTTGCGCGCGAGGTTCTCGAGCATGCCGCGGAGGTTCTCCTCGAGGGTCTCGTCCTCGAGCGAGATGCTCTTCCAGAGGCTGAAGGGGATCTTTTCGAGCACCTCGGCGGTGATCTCCTCGCCCTTCTTAAGGACCGTTTTCTTTTTCTTCGGGTCGATGAGCTTGCCGGCGGAGACCTTCCCGACGAGCAGGTCGAAGATCTTGCTCTTCACCGTCTCGGAGATGATCCGGATCTCGTCGTCGCGGTCCTGGTAGATCCGGCGGACCTCGTCCTCCTCGATCTGGACCGACCGGCGGTCCTTCTCGGCGCCCTTGCGGGTGAAGACCTTGGCGTCGATGACGATCCCCTCGACCCCCGGGGGCACACGCAGCGAGGTGTCGCGCACGTCGCCCGCCTTCTCGCCGAAGATGGCCCGCAGGAGCTTCTCCTCGGGAGAGAGCGTCGTCTCGCCCTTGGGCGTGATCTTGCCCACGAGGATGTCTCCGGGCTTGACGTAGACGCCCATGCGGACGATCCCGCTGTCGTCGAGGTTGCGCAGGGCCTCCTCGCCCACGTTGGGGATGTCGCGGGTGATCTCCTCCTTGCCGAGCTTGGTGTCGCGGGCCATCGTCTCGAACTCCTCGATGTGCACCGAGGTGTAGACGTCCTCCTTCACGATCCGCTCGCTGACCAGGATGGAGTCCTCGTAGTTGTAGCCGCCCCAGGACATGAAGGCCACCATGACGTTGCGCCCCAGGGCCAGTTCGCCGTCCTGGGTCGCCGGGCCGTCGGCGACGATGTCGCCCGCCTCCACCCGGTCGCCCGTCACGACGATGGGCCGCTGGTTGAAGCAGGTGTCCTGGTTGGTGCGCTGGTACTTGGTCAGGTTGTAGATGTCGACGCCGGTGTCGAAGCTTCCCCGCTCGGCCTCGTCGCACTTGACGACGATCCGCGTGGCGTCGACGCTCTCGACGACCCCGGCGCGCTTGGCCGTCACGACGGCCCCCGAGTCCTTGGCCACCACGGGCTCCATGCCCGTGCCGATGAGCGGCACCTCGGGCTGCAGCAGGGGAACGGCCTGGCGCTGCATGTTGGAACCCATGAGGGCGCGGTTGGCATCGTCGTGCTCCAGGAAGGGGATGAGCGCCGCGGCCACGGAGACGAGCTGGTTCGGAGAGACATCCATGAGTTCCACTTCCTCGGGGATGACGGTGACGAACTCGCCGCCCTTGCGGGCGTAGATGAGCGGCTCCGTAAATCGGCCCTTGGGGTCCAGGTCGGCGTCGGCCTGGGCGATGGTGAACTTCTCCTCTTCGATCGCCGTGAGGTACTTGATGTCGTTGAGGACGCGGCCGTTCTCCACGAGGCGGTAGGGGGTTTCGATGAAGCCGAACTCGTTGACCCGGGCGTAGGTCGACAGCGACACGATGAGGCCGATGTTGGGGCCTTCCGGCGTCTCTACGGGGCAGATCCGGCCGTAGTGGCTGTTGTGGACGTCGCGGACCTCGAAGCCCGCCCGCTCTCGCGTGAGGCCGCCGGGGCCCAGGGCCGAGAGCCTGCGCTTGTGGGTGATCTCGGACAGCGGGTTGGTCTGGTCCATGAACTGCGAGAGCTGGCTCGAGCCGAAGAACTCGTTGACCACGGCCGAGACGGGCTTGGCGTTCACGAGGTCGTGGGGCATCATGGTCTCCACGTCCTGGAGGCTCATTTTCTCCTTGATGGCGCGCTCCATGCGGATCAGCCCGATGCGGTACTGGTTCTCGATGAGTTCGCCCACGGAGCGGATGCGGCGGTTGCCCAGGTGGTCGATGTCGTCCACGCTGCAGTCGCCCTCGCCGAGCTTGAGGTTGATGAGGTACTTGACGGCCTCGAGGATGTCCTCGTTGCGCAGGGTCGTCACGTCGACGGGGACGTCGAGCCTCAGCTTGTAGTTCATCTTCACGCGGCCCACGTCGGAGATGTCGTAGGTCTCGGGGTCGAAGAAGAGGCTCTTGAAGAAGCGCTTGGCCGTCTCCGGGGTCGGCGGGTTCGAGGGACGCAGCCTGCGGTAGATCTCGATGATCGCCTCCTCGCCCGACTCGATCTTGTCGGTCAGCAGGGTCTCCATGACGGAGGCATTCGTGCGGTCCTCGTCGAGGTGGATGAAGAAGAGCTCCTGCACCCCTTTGGCTTTCACGGTCTCGAGGCGCTCCTTGGTGAGCTCCTGGTTGCAGCGCACGAGGACCTCGCCCGAGGCGGGGTCGGCGACGTTGCGGGAGAGTACCTTGCCCACGAGGTACTCCTCGCTCACGGGGATGCGCTTGATCTTCAGCTCGTCGAGGCGTTTGAGGGCGAGCTTCGTGATCTTGCGGCCCTTCTTGACGAGGATCTCGCCCTTGGGCTTGGTCTCGATGTCCTCGGGGGCCTTCTCGTTGGCGAGGAAGGGCCCGATGTCGAGCCACACCTTGTCGCCCTCCAGGGTGATCTTCTCGATCGGGTAGAAGTAGTTGAGGATGTCCTCCGTCGTGTGCCCCATGGCCTTCAACAGGATGGTCACGGGCATCTTGCGGCGGCGGTCGATGCGCACGTAGAGCAGGTCCTTCACGTCGAACTCGAAGTCGAGCCAGGAGCCCCGGATGGGGATGATGCGCGCCGAGTAGATGAGCTTGCCGCTGGCGTGGGTCTTCCCCTTGTCGTGGTCGAAGAAGATGCCCGGGGAGCGGTGGAGCTGGCTCACGATGACGCGCTCGGTTCCGTTGACGATGAAGGTGCCGTTCTCGGTCATGAGCGGGATTTCGCCGAAGTAGATCTCCTGCTCCTTGATGTCCCGGATGATCTTCTGCTCGCTCGTCCGGTCGGCGTCGAAGACGACGAGTCTCACCACGATCTTCAGGGGCGCCGCGTAGGTCAAACCCTTCGCGATACACTCCTTGACATCGTAGCGGCTCTCGCCGATCTTGTAGCTGACGAATTCGAGGGAGCACTTCCCGCTGAAGTCGCTGATGGGGAAGATGCTCTTGAAGGCCCCCTGGAGCCCGACGCTGCCGCGCTTCTCGGGCTGCGAGTCCTTCTGGAGGAACTTCTCGTAGGACTTCATCTGGATGTCGATCAGGTTCGGGACATCGATAATCTTCTGGATCCGACCGAAATTCTTCCTGAATTCACGCATCATGTTCTTTAGTTCCTCAACAAAATGGACCACCCCGTCTGCGTCTCCGGGCTTCCCCCGGCCTGCCGCGCAGGCCGCACCGGGAACCGGGGGCCTTCCGGTTGTCCCGGAAGGGCCCTCCCTTCCCTGATTCGAGGAAACCCGTAACGCCGCTACGGGGAGTCATGATTGGGTGCTTTAAGATCAAATTGCCTTACTTGATCTCGACAGTGGCGCCAACGGCCTCCAGCTTCTTCTTGATCTCGTCGGCTTCCGCCTTGGCGATGCCTTCCTTGACGGGCTTGGGCACGCCTTCGACGAGGTCCTTGGCTTCCTTGAGCCCGAGGCCCGTGATGGCGCGGATTTCCTTGATGACCTGGATCTTCTCGGCGCCGAAGCTCGTGAGAACGACGTCAAACTCCGTCTTCTCCTCGGCCGCCGCCGCAGCCGCCGGGGCCGCGCCGCCGGCCACGGCCGCCACGGCCACCGGGGCCGCCGCCGACACGCCGAACTTCGCTTCCAGTTCCTTGACGAGCTCCGAGAGTTCGAGCACCGTCATCCCTTCGATATACTTGACAACGTCTTCCTTCGTGATCGCCATGTTTCTCCACTCCTTATTGGTTTTCTTTTTCTTTTTTCTGCCTGTAGGCCTCGAGGACCTGCACAAGGCCGCGCGGCACGGCGCTCAGCACCGTGACGAACTGGGTCGGGACCGCCACGAGGGTTCCCAGGAGCTTCGCCAGAAGCACTTCCCTGCTGGGCAGCTCGGAGATGAGATCCAGCTGCTGCCGGCTGATCATCTTGCCGTCCATCCAGGCAAACTTGATGTCCAGCTCGGGGTTTTTCTTGGCGAACTCGATGAGGACCTTGGTGGGGGACGCCACGTCGCCGCCGATCATGGACAGCGACAGGGGACCTTTGAGTTTGTCCTTCAGGCCGGCGAAGTCCGTCCCCTGAGCGGCGATGCCCAGCAGGGTGTTCTTCACGACCCGGAACTCGGTTCCCGTCTTGCGCAGTTCATTCCTCAAGGCAGTGATCTTCTCGACGTTCATGCCGCTGTACCCGGCCATAACGGCGAGCTTTACGCTTTTGAGCCTCTCGTGAAGCTCCGCGACTGCCTGCTCCTTTTCCTTTCTGTCCAACCTTGAACCTCCTTTCCCACGGTCAATTGCCTTTCCCGGTTTCAGGGGCCGGAAGGCCTTCGAAAGTCGGAGCGCGCTACAGGGAGAAACATGACTGCCTGAACGAGGATCCACCCGGCGGGGATTCCGCCGCTTCCTGTTCCACCCCTCCGCCGCCGGGATGGCGGCTTGGGGATGTCGTCTCGGCAGGCCGGCCCGGGGGCCGATTAAACTCCCTGTGCCTGCTGTCTCCGACTCTTCGTTATCACATTATGACATGACGGCCGGTGCTACTTCATCATGTTCCGGATATCCAGGGGATCGACCTTGACCCCCGGACCCATGGTGGTGGATAGGGAGATGCTCTTGAGATATGTGCCTTTGCTCGATGCCGGTTTCAGCTTGATGATCGTCTCCAGCAATGCCGTCACGTTTTCCAGAAGTTTCTCGGCGCCGAAGGAGGCCTTGCCGACAGGGGTGTGGACGATACCCGCCTTTTCCACGCGGAACTCCACCTTGCCCGCCTTGAGCTCCTTCACCACCTTGCCCACGTCGAAGGTTACGGTTCCGACCTTCGGGTTGGGCATCAGCCCGCGGGGACCCAGGACCTTGCCCAGCTTGCCCACGGTGCCCATCATGTCCGGGGTGGCCACGACACGATCGAAATCGAGCCAGCCGCCCTTGATTTTCTCCACCAGGTCATCGGAGCCCGCAAAATCGGCGCCGGCGTCGGTGGCTTCCTTCTCCTTCTCGCCCTTGGCGAACACGAGAACCCGCACGGTCTTGCCCAGACCGTGGGGCAGCGCCACGCTGCCGCGGACCATCTGGTCGGCGTGCTTGGGATCGACGCCGAGTCGGATCGACGCGTCCATCGTCTCGTCAAACTTGGCGCCGGCCGTGCCGACCACGATCTCCACGGCCTCTTTCAGGGGATAGCGCTTCCCCGATTCGACTTTCTTTTTTGCCTCTGTGTATCTCTTGCCTCTGGCCATTGCCGAAACCCCTCGTTATGGAGTGACCTCGATGCCCATCGACCGGGCGGTCCCCGCCACGGTCCGGATGGCCGCATCGATGTCCACGCAGTTGAGATCCTTGAACTTCAGCTCCGCGATGTCCCGGACCTGTTTGCCGGACACCTTGCCCACGGTCTCCCGCTTCGGGTCGCTCGCCCCCTTGGCGATCTTGGCGGCCTGCTTGAGCAGGACCGAGACGGGGGGCGTCTTCGTCACGAAGGTGAAGGAGCGGTCGGCGTACACGGTGATCACCACGGGGATGATCATGCCCTCCTGCTTGCCCGTCATGGCGTTGTAGGCCTTGCAGAACTCCATGATGTTCACGCCGTGCTGGCCGAGGGCCGGGCCGATCGGCGGCGAGGGCGTGGCCTTGCCCGCCTGGATCTGCAGCTTGATATTCGCGATAACCTTCTTTGCCATAATGTCTTCACCCTATGGTGTTATTTTCAAGGGTTACGCCGCCACGACCTGGATGAAGTCCAGCTCCACCGGGGTGGAACGGCCGAAGATGCTGACGATGACCCGGAGCTTGCCCTTCTCGGGTTTCACCTCGTCGACGATGCCGTCGAAGTTGGTGAAGGGCCCGTCGATGATCTTGACGTGATCGCCCACGTCGAAGGAGAACTTGGGCTTGGGCTTCAGCGTCCCCTCCTCGATGCGGGTCCGGAGCGCCAGAACGTCCTCGTCGGGGATCGGGGTCGGCTTCTCCTTCGTGCCGATGAAGCCCGTCACCTTCGGGGTGTTCTTCACGATGTGCCAGGTGTCGTCGTTGAGTTCCATCTTCACGAGCACGTAGCCCGGGAAGAACTTCCGCTTCGAGGTCTTCTTCTCGCCGCTCACCAGCTCGACGATGTCTTCCTCGGGCACGAGGATGTCGGAGAAGAAGGCCTGCATGCCCGCCGCCTCGATGCGCTCCAGCAGCGAAACCTTGACCTTGTTCTCGAAGCCCGAATAGGTGTGGACGACGTACCAGCGGAATGCCATGTCTTGCCTACCCCAGAACCAGACGAATGATCTTGGCCAACCCAAAATCGATCAGACCCAGCACGATCGACACGATGACCGTGACGACAATCACGACCGAGGTGGAGGTGACCGCCTGCTTGGGGGTGGGCCACGTCACCTTCTTCAGTTCCGCCCGCGATTCCTTCAGGAACTGCTGAACGACTTCCAGGATCTGCTTTACCTTGTCCAAACCCGTATCCTGTGCAAAGGGGTTGAGAGGAAATGGCAGGCCAGGAGGGATTCGAACCCCCAGCATCCGGATTTGGAGTCCGGCGCTCTAGCCGTTAGAGCTACTGGCCTGTGCCCTTTTCCTTCCTGCCGTTACTTGGTTTCTTTGTGCGACGTGTGGGTCTTGCAGAACTTGCAGAACTTCTTCATCTCGAGGCGGTCCTGCATGGTTCGCTTGTTCTTCGTCGTCGTGTAGTTGCGGCGCTTGCATTCCGTGCAGGCCAACGTAATGTTGTTTCGCATTCTGTTCACCCTGACTGAAATGGAGCCCACGACCAGGATTGAACTGGTGACCTCATCCTTACCAAGGATGTGCTCTACCGACTGAGCTACGTGGGCTGAAAACCGGTAACCCGACACCCCGCGGCGGCCGATTGCTAGGACCGCCCCGGTCCGTTCGCCTGAAAAAGTTGGAGCGGGAAACGGGATTCGAACCCGCGACCCTCAGCTTGGAAGGCTGACGCTCTAGCCACTGAGCTACTCCCGCTCATCCCCGCCCGGGGCTCACCCGCGCGGCGCCTCCGGGGCGCACTCCGCGAGAGAGAAAATATGGTGGAGGGGGGAGGGTTCGAACCTCCGTAGGCTGCGCCGGCAGATTTACAGTCTGCTCCCTTTGACCGCTCGGGAACCCCTCCGGATCTTACTGATCGCTATGGGCGATATGGAGCTGGCGATGGGACTCGAACCCGCAACCGGCTGATTACAAATCAGCTGCTCTACCTGTTGAGCTACGCCAGCCATTTCATACAATCTTTCAAAGAATTCCGACCCTTAGGGCGCAAAAAGACGCACGCCGGGCGTAGAAGCAATGAAGGTTAGTGTTAAACGCGTATTTTGTCAAGAAAATTTTTAAGAAAAGTTAAGGGTGAACAATGGACTGCCGGGAAGGGACCATAGGAAAATTTTCCCTTTTTTGCAACTTCTTTCCTGCGTACTCTCGCTGGCCCGCCTTCGATGGCACTTCCTTTTAACAGGCCGTTCAAAAATGCCCAGATGCAAGGCCTCCGATATCCCGAGGAGTGAGACGTACTTTGTCGCGTACGTCGCAGCGACGAGGGATGAGGGAACGCCGCAGATGGGCTTTTTGGGCGCCCTTTTCCGCACAGCGGGGCGCCCCGGCAATGTAAGAACCATTCATGATCGCGCACCCTGACGGGATGCGCCCCCGGTCAACGGCCGCTACCCTTCCTCGCCGAATACATCGGCCGAGAACACATAGATCTCCGTCTCCGGGTCGCGCCACGCATCGGGGGCCAGCCCCGCCTTGCGGCAGGTCTCCTTCAGGAAGGTGTCTCGGTCCCAGCGCCACTCCGTCGCCACCTGGGGAAGCAGCAGCCCCGCCCGCCCGCCTCTGCGGACGTAGAGGCCGTGCGTCCCGATCTCGATCTCGCCCACGTCGGAGACCCTTCGCAAGGGCGTGAGCACGGAGACCTCCACCTTGAGATCCTGCAACTCCTCCTTCCGTAACGGCGGGAACCGGGGGTCCTGAAACGCCGCGGCCGCTGCCATCTCCTCGACGGTCTTCGCCAGGGATTTCCGGGACTCGATGAACCCGATGCAGCCCCGCAGTTTCCCCCGCTTTTTCAGGGAGACGAAGGCCCCCCGCTTTTCCTCCAGCGTCCCCTTCCGGGCCGTCTCCGGCGGGGTCTTCCCCTCCAGCTCCGCTTCGATGGATGCGCGTGCGATCCGGAGAAGCACCCGCTTCTCCTCGTCGGTCAGTCCCCGGTCCATGCCTGCCTTCTTCACTCAGCCCCCTTTCCGTCCGGCGGCTTCCCGGTAAAAGGCGGCCGACAGGTACCCCACGACCTGGCGGCGCTCCCCTGTCACGTCGCCCGAGTTGGCATACCGGAGCACCTGCACGCCCCGGGCACCCGCCTTTTCGGCGAAGAGCATGGCCGCCATGACGGGCCCGCCGCCGCAGGCCTCGCAGGAGCCGCCTTCGAGCTCGCGCGCAAGCCCCCTGTAATCGCGTTTTCTCACGAAGTCGACGACAGCCCCGTCGAGCCGCTTTGCCTGTTCGTAGGAGTGGAAGTGGGAGAGGTCCGAGCTGCCCACAACGAGCACGTTTCTTCCTTTCGAGGCCCTCCAGACGCTGTCGGCAACGGCCTCGCAGGTCCGAAGGTCCTGGGTTCCCATCACGATGGGGACGAAGTCGAAGGCGCCGAGCGCCACCTGCAGGAAGGGCAGCTGGATCTCGACGGAATGCTCTGCCGCGTGGGGCTTGCGGTCGGCGTTCATGACAGGGTCCGCCGTGAGAATGTCGCCGGCCAGTTCCCGGTCCACGGGGACGACGCCCAGCGGCGTTTCATAGCCCCCCGAGGGCCAGACCGAGGCGCCACGGAACAGGACGCGGTGGCTCGGCCCGACGACCACCACAGCGTCGAACCGCTGTCCCTCGACGAGCCGGTAGCCATGAGCCGCAATCTGCCCCGAGTACAGGTAGCCCGCGTGGGGGGACACGAGACCGACGACCGGCCCCCCGAGGGGCTGCACGGGGACCGAGTCGAGGTACCGGCGGACCTCGCCCCGCAGGGTCACGGGGTCCCCCGGGTACCAGGTGCCGGCAATGACGGATTTGCGGATGTCCATTTCCATGCTGATCGCCGATCGACAACGACGCCGGCCAGAGGAGCCGGCAGGAGCCGGCGGGTCCGGGAAGGGAAATTCTTCTTTTCTTCCTAACCGTTAGACTGTTGTCTCGTACGTTATGCGTACCCCTTTGCAGGCCGCCCTGTCAAGGGGGAAAAGGCGGAACCGGGCTTCCGGGGGCAAAAAAAGATTGACTCCGGGACCGGGGCTGTTTAAGAGTAATCGGTTTCGATACGACATACGCTTGCGTGGAGCGGCGCGGCGTATCCGACCGGGTCGTGCAGCCGGACATCCCGCATTCCCGAGGTTCCGCCCTCCGGGAAGCTTCAATATCGAACAGAGGAGGTAGACACATGGGCGTCAAGTGCGCAGTGAATGGTTTCGGCCGCGTCGGAAGATATCTCGTCAGGGCCGCCCTCGGGTACAGCGACCTCGAGATCGTCGCGGTCAACTCCCGGGCGAAGGCCCCGATCCTCGCCCATCTGCTCAAGTACGACTCCGTCCACGGGAAGTTCCCGGGCGACGTCTCCGCGACCGACAAGGCGCTCGTCGTCAACGGCAGGGAGATCCGGATCACCAACATCACCGACAACTGCGCGCTGCTGCCCTGGAAGGAGATGGGCGTCGACATCGTGCTGGAGTCCACGGGCGAATTCCGAAAGAAGGCGGAAGTGGCGCCCCATATCGAGGCCGGCGCGAAGAAGGTCATCATTGCGGCCCCCGGCAAGGGCATCGACGGCACCTTCGTCATCGGCGTCAACGAGGAGACCTACGACGCATCGAGGCACCACATCGTCTCCAACGCCTCGTGCACGACCAACTGCCTGGCCCCCGTGGTCAAGGTGCTCCACGAGGCCTTCGGAATCAAGCGCGGCTTCATGACGACCTGCCACGCCTACACGATGGACCAGCGGCTCCTCGACGGGTCCCACAAGGACCTGCGCAGGGCCCGGGCGGCCGGCCTGTCGATCGTCCCCACCACGACGGGCGCTGCCAAGACCGTCGGGGAGGTCATCCCCGCCCTGAAAGGCAAGCTGGACGGCGTCGCCCTGCGGGTACCCACGCCCAACGTGAGCTGCGTCGACTTTGTCGCCGAGGTGGGCCGCAACGTCACCGTCAGCGAGGTGAACGAGGCCGTCAAGGCCGCCGCGGCGGGCACGATGAAGGGCATCCTCCAATACTGCGAGGAAGAACTCGTCTCGGTGGACTTCGTGAGCAGCCCCTACTCGGCGATCTTCGACGCACCGCTCACCAACGTCCTCGACGGCAGCCTCGTGAAGATCTTCGCCTGGTACGACAACGAGAGCGGCTTCGCCTGCCGGATGCTCGACTTGGCGCGGTATATGGCGAAACGATTCTAGGCCGCAAGTCCGGAATCGGGGGATTCGGGGTTCGGGCATCGGGTCTCGGGGTTGAAGCGGAGGGGGGATTGTGCGCAGGGCGCTGATCATCGGCAACTGGAAGATGAACAAGACCGTCGGCGAGGCGGTCGAGTTCGCGCGGGCCCTGGCGGTCTCCCTTCCGGGTGCGGCCGACCGCGACGTGGCCATCGCCCCGCCCTTCACGGCCCTGCACGCCCTGTCCTCGGTCCTGAGAGGCACGGCGATCTCCCTGTGCGCCCAGGACGTGCACGGGGAGGAACGGGGGGCCTTCACCGGAGAGGTGTCGGCGCCCATGCTTCTCGACGTGGGCTGCCGCTACGGCCTTGCGGGCCACTCGGAGCGACGCCGGCTCTTCGGGGAGTCCAACGAAAACGTCAACCGCAAGGCAAAGGCCCTGCTCCGGGCGGGCCTCACTCCCGTCCTGTGCGTGGGGGAGTCCCTGGAGGAGCGGGAGGCCGACCAGACTTACAGCGTCGTTCGGCGCCAGCTAAAAGAGGGATTGAATAATCTTTCCGCCGATGATATAAGGCGCTCCATTGTCGCCTACGAGCCGGTGTGGGCCATCGGGACCGGAAGGACGGCCTCGCCCGAGCAGGCCGCGGAAGTCCACCACTTCATCCGGCAGTTCGTCGAGCGCATGGCCGGGAAGGACGGAGCGGACGCGATCCGCATCCTGTACGGGGGAAGCGTCATCCCCGCCAACGCGGGGGCGCTCATGGCGCAGAAGGATGTCGACGGGGTCCTGGTGGGGGCCGCGAGCCTCGACGTCGATTCCTTCCGGAAGATCATCGAATATTGAGAGGAAAGAACGTTGCACATCTTCATCAGTATCATCCACGTTTTGGTTTGCGTCCTGCTGGTCGTGATCGTGCTGCTTCAGCGCGGCAAGGGGGCCAGCATGGGGGCGGCCTTCGGCGGCTCGAGCCAGACCCTGTTCGGCAGCTCCGGCCCCGGCACCCTGCTCGGCAAGATGACCACCGGCGTAGCCGTGGTGTTCATGCTGACCTCCCTGTGGCTGGCCTACTTCGCGGTGCACAAGGGAAGCTCCGTCATGCAGGGCGCCGCCCCGGCGCCGATCGAACAGCCCGCGTCCGCACCGGCGGCTCCTCCGGCACCGGCGCCGGAGAAGAAATAGCGCTGCGCTATTGACAAAAAAGCCCGAACAGGCTAAGAAAACCTCAACGAACGCCGAAGTGGTGGAATTTGGTAGACACGCTATCTTGAGGGGGTAGTGGGGAGACCCGTCCGGGTTCAAGTCCCGGCTTCGGCACCATGAAAAGAATCAAGGGGTTGGCTCTTCATAGGGTCAACCCCTTTTGTCTTTTGAGAGATGCTTGGTCAACGTTTTGGTGAACAGCCAGCTCAGATTGGTTGATGCTGTGTCCTCCTTCCTGAAAGGTTTGAAATCAGCTTCTGGCGGGAGATAGCGGATTACAATCGTTAATCGCCATATTTACGCGCATCTACTTCCACACATTTTGTCCACATTGGCCACGACTGACCGACAATCACTCTCTCCAAGCATAGGTCATAGGGATGAATAGGGAATAAGTGAACATAAAATCAGCTTTCGGACTACTTTACATAAGTCCCCTCTTGCCATGAAAATAGAAAAAATTCAGGTCATTTTGCAGCAGGTGATTCTCGCGCTCCCGGCCATGTGAAGGAGGGTAGTCATGAAGATCACGAGTCTTCCTGCATCATCCGTCGCGCGGTGCGCCGCATTTTTCGTCATGCTTGCCTTGTCCATGATGGGCTGCGGTGGAGGTGGCGGAGGGGACGGCGGCGGGACAGTGCCGGTCACCAGTGGCCACCAGGGCATTACCACCTACGAAGGCAGCAAGACCTGCAATCCATGTCACGAAGGTAGAGCGCAAGAAGTCTACACCTCGGAGCACTATCAGTGGAGAGGGAAGCTAGGGACCATCAACGACTTCTGTACCTATCCCGACGCGAACTGGCTCTTTGAGTTCCCGGCAAACAACACGGCAGGCACCGCGGCAGGCTGCGCCACCTGTCACGTCGGCTTCGGGAACACCCGTCCTCCCGCCGTGGGCGAATATTTTCCCGCCGCCCCAACCCAGGCGCATTTGGACAATATCGACTGTCTCATGTGCCATTCCGACACCTATAACCACGTGGGCACGATGGTGAGCGGCCAGGCGGTGCTGGTGCCGGATGCGGCTTCTCAGGCCAACATAATCGCTATCCTGGCAGGCATCAAGAAAGCCGTTTCCAGGCAAGCCTGCCTCAAGTGCCACGCCAGGGCCGGGGGCGGAAATGGCATCAAGCAGGGCGACCTCGACCTGGGCATGGCAGACCCGCCCCGTGACCTGGACGTGCACATGTCATCCACGGCCCTGGGGGGCGCAGGCCTCACGTGCGTCTCCTGCCATGCCACAGCGAACCACAAGATTGCCGGGAAAGGCTCTGACATGAGGGTGGCCGATACCGGAAGCCCCGAGATGAAGAATTGTGCGACCTGTCATGGCAACGCGCCCCACGGTTCAGGCAATCTGAACGAGCATGTTAGCGACGCCCGGGCCGACTGCACCGCCTGTCACATCCCCACATATGCCAGGGGTGTGCTCACCGAAACTCGCCGCGACTTCACGAGTCTCGTGTTGATCGGCGGCAGGTGGGAAGCCCAGAGAACCGAGGCCATGGGTCTCACCCCCACGCTCCTGCCCTACGACGGCACCTCTTTCTTCTACCCGCTGGGCGCCGAGCTGGTGACGCAGGTGCTGGAGGGCAGCCTGAATCGGTACTTAATTGCCGGTCCGAACTCCGTGGCCGGGGGCGCCGCCTCGGGGAGGAGCTACCCCTTCAAGGTCCACACGGCAAGAATGGCCGTGGATGCAAGCAACCGTCTCATCCCCCTCAACTCTCTGGAACTTTGGCAATATTCCAGTATAGTTCCGGCTCTGGACGGGTATGGGACCGGCCCATCTATCTTTGTGGAAACAGTCCGTTACCTGGGTCTTTACCATCAGGTGGCTCCCAAAGAGGCGGCGAGCAACGCGTGCATTCAGTGTCACCCGGGGGGACCACCGTAATGAGCCGAGAAAGGCGCTATGACATTAGATACACAGGCACACACGAGAGCGGGGTCAGAAATGGCCCCGTTTTCATTTCAAATGCAAATCTTGGGTTGGGGCTGTATTGTCGGAGAAATGAGCAGTAGGTGCACTCGTTAAATTCAAGTGTGATGTTCCTGAGAAACTGACAAGACGTAAAAGGAGTAGCATTAGCTAAGGCGCTACCCCTTTTCTTAGGCAACACTTGGTCAACAGTTCACCAAATATATCCCCTCTTTCCCCTGGGTTTCCCTCTAGCCCTCCGTTTCAACGGACAAAACCAGGTTATCGTTTTTGTTTGTATCCCTGCATATCCCTGGCTCTCCCCCAGCACCCCCGCCCGTAACTTGAGGGGGTAGGGGGGAGACCCGTCCGGGTTCAAGTCCCAGCTTCGGCACCATGAAAAAACCAAGGGGTTGGCTCTTCATCGGGTCAACCCCTTTTATCTTTTGAGAGATGCTCGGTCAACAATTCAGTCAACAACAGACTCAGACAGGTCAATGCTGCGTCTTCCTTTCTAAAGTCGTTGAAAGTGACTTTTTTGATGGACAATAGATTACGATTATTAATCATCAGCGACAACAAGGCAGGATCTCTTTGCGATTTATGGACAATTGCATTTCCTGCATTTAATAGTAAAGTGGTTCTGTAATGATAGGCCTGTGAAAGAGCCGCAATTGCTCAAAGGGATAGGGGAAGTTCCACACAAGGACACCACTACCGAGGACGTGGAGGCGCGGTCATGAGCGGATTATTACGGGGATCGCTGTTGGCAGCCTTGTTGGGAACCGCACTCGCACTCGCTGGATGTGGTGGCGGTGGCGGCGGCAGCAATCCGCCGACTGCCGTCGTGCAGCCGTTGCCATTGCCGGGCCCCTATGCAGTTGCATGCAGCAACATCGCCCAGGATTTCACTCGATTGGGTTCCGGCGAGGACGTGACGAGCTATTGGTCAGGCATTCCATCTGTCGCCGGTGTGCCGCGGTACGTGACCAACCTGTTGGCGGACCCGGCTAACACACTGATCGCCACGGTAACCGCACCGCCGGATTCAACTCTCTATGGTGAGTTTGCCGGACAGCAGGTCGAGTTCGTTGTGCTCGTGTGTTATCCCACTTCGGCCGACAACCCCAGTCCCGACTATCCGCTCAATCCACCGCAAACCGACAGGATTGTGCCGCACATGCAGACTGGATCGGAGCCGCCTTTGTTCGCTGACGCCTTGGTTCGTTATCCAGTGGCTGCGTTTTCGCACGGCTACCTGGACAGTCCGATCAACTCCAACCACTACTTGTTGGCGCTGTCCGTCCTGGCCAGTTACGGCTACGTTGTCATCGCCCCGTTTCACGGCGACGCGCGCTTTTCGAACCTCAGGGTCGACAACCTCAGCGACGCCATTGCCGTGGCAACGCACCCGGAAAACTTCACGGCGCTGCAGGCACTGCGACCGCTATCGATATCCTCGGCGCTCGACCTTATTCTCGCGCATCCGCAATGGAGAGATCACATCGATGCGACCCGGATCGGTGGTTTCGGGGCAAGCATGGGCGGCGAGACTATGCTGCTGCTGGGCGGGGCCGGTCTGACGACCTCCTACTTCGACCTCGGATCGTCATGGAGGCAGGTCACCCTTGATCCGCGGATCAAAGCGGCGGTCGGCTACATCCCCTATTTCGGGCAGCCGATCCTGCCTGCCTTTGGACGCGACCAGCACGGACTCGATGGCATCAACCTGCCATACCTCGGTCTCGGCGGAACGGCGGACACGACCGCTCCGATCATCGAAGCGGAGATTGGTATGTCGCGTCTCACCGGGACCCGACGGCTGGTTGCACTCTCGGGCGTAACACACGGATTCGACGATGCGGCGACAAATGACATCTTCACGTGGCTGCTTACGTTCCTCGACGCGGAGGTCCGCGGCAATCCGGAGGCGATCAGCCGTTTTTCGACGATGGGGAGTGTGGAGGGCGGCGTCGACGACAGCGTCTTGCTATACTGATCAGGCCGGCCTTGAATGTAACAAAGGGGCGGCGGTAGGATCGATGCCATGTGGTCAGGCTTGAGGCAGAAATCGAAGCATTGGTGCCACGGAAACAGAAACGATTTTGCCCTTCTGAATATTAATCAGTAATCGTCAATCCTAGATTTCGCCCGTGGTGAACAGCAGTGGGTGAAGCGATCACTCTTGGCCTGCCTGCAAGTCAACCGCCCTCACATTAATGCCCGTAAGCCCGTACTTGCTTTTCAGGACGTCTAAACGCACCCTGACACCACTGTGAATCGAATTGGGGTTGGGATCCCGGATGTCGCCGTTTAGGAAAAGCACATTCTCGCCATCATCAGTCCTGATAAATCCAGCTCCTGTCTTCCTGTTGAACCACCTCACAGTCCCGCACGGCATGGTCCTGACCTCCTTGTCATCGATTTGCATCGAGTCACTACCTTCAGGGAAGGGGCTGTAGAGTTTTGGCTGTTCATCATACATGATAAGGGCTGAGCCGACCGACTCTGCCTTACTTGTTTCAGGCCAGGACTTCATCATAAGCTGCATGAATTTGACAACCGGCAGCGTCGCTTCTATCAGGGCCAGCTGCCATACGATCAGGCCTTGATGCAATAAACTGATTTCCAGCATGCCTTCATTCCTCTGACAAAAATATGCATGTTTCCGCAGGGAAATTCTATTCGACGGGAGTATGATTTTCGCGTACCAAGAAAGTATGAGAGAAGTAGTAGATAAGCACACAAGAAGGATTAGGGAGAGTACCAAATCTTCCTGCGGAGACAGATAGAGGCATTGGTTCGGCATAATGGATAGCATGAAGGTTATCCGGCAGGAAGTATCGCCAGAGAAACATTGGGAAGCGTCTTGCGGAAGAGCGTCTACTGTCCGTCATATCGGCTAAAAAGAAACCCCTCTCCGCCGCCTTACGGAATGGGGGGTTCTATGGAGGACCTGTCGGTCTGACGCTCGTTTGTGTATTCTCCGACTCGATACTGTTTACGCCTTGGCCATCTTCCCTGTCCCGATTCGATCCCAGGCTTCCTTGTAGAGCCTGCCGATGCAGAGCACCAGGGCCAGGAAGAACAGGCCCAGCATGAACGTCGGCGGCGTGTTGAGCATCTCGTCAATCAGGTGGCCCACGTACAGGAAGAGCATCGAGGCAATCACGATAGCAAACCCCCAGGCGCCGACGACCAGGACATGCGAGAAGTCGATCTGCCGTGGTCTTTTCTGGATCCCTGTCTGTGCCATCGTTCGCTCCTCCCTTCTGTAATTTTCCCGCAGTTATCCTCTAGCCGATCAGGTTCTTCACGGCCTCGGCCACGGGGTTCGTGGACAGGGCCACCAGCACCGCGTACATCGCAAAGCTGCCGACGGCCTCGCTCAGGTAGAGCTTCTGAAACTTCTGCTTGAGGCTGACGATCGTGAGCCCACCGACGATCAGGCAGCCCAACTGGAAGTAGGGGAAGTTGCCGGCGCCGGCTGCAGCGTACTCGGCGAAGCTGAAGGTTGCGGTGATGAGCACCACGGCAGCGGAGAGAATCAGGGTGGAAAGCGTCTTTTTCATTTTAAGGTCCTCCTCGTGTTCTTGTTTTCTTGCCCATACCTGTAGAAAGGAGCGTGCCAGGATGGAGGGTCAAAAAAAGATAGTTTGCAAGTCATTGATATGAAGAGTGAATGCGCAGATCGGAGCAGATCACGGCCCTGCCCTTGAAGCCCTTGGCAAGCACCGTTTTTGAAAGAAACGTTCAACCACCGCTGAACGAAACGAGCAATGCTCTTGACGGAAGCTCTTGTCCGGACCAAGAGCTGTCCTGCCACATAGGAGTATGTCCTATCGTTCTATCAGACACTCTCTTTCCTGCACCGGCCAGACATTCTTATCCGAGATTCAGACTGCCGCCGATTTCAAAAAAACGAAAAAAGTTTATATTGAGGTCAACGAAAAGGAACAAAGACCATGATGATCCAAGCCGAGAAGACAAAACGCAGCAGAGTTTACACCGACCCCCGGGTCAACATGCTGGGCGAGCGAGTCGAGAGGGTCTGGGAGGACCCCCTTCTGAATCCCCGGCAGACGTACCGGTGACGGGGTCACAAAAATACACACAAGGAGATACGACGATGAAGGAAAGAGCCAAGAACGTGAAGACCGACAAAAAGTACTGGACCGACCCGATGAACTTCCCCGTTTACACCCCGAAACGTGGCAGGTAGGAATTAAAACGAAATGTCCAGGCGAGGTGCCGACATGAAGAAGGAAAGAATCGGAAAAGGGATCAAGGCGTACAGACGTGGCGGCTTATGGTATGACCCGATGTGCTTTCCGGAAGGTGAGACAAAGATCGACCGATAGACACAAAATCACGCCATCAAGGAGGACAGTGAAATGAAGAAGACGACGAAGGGAATCAAGAAAGACAAAAAGCTCTGGGCGGACCCCATGTGCTTTCCTGTGTTTGGCAAGTAAACCATCGGTTCCGATCCGTATTCAATAAAACGAGAAGTTCCATTTGTAGAAGGCTCCTTCCGAGTATCGGCTGGAGCCTTTGTTTTTCATGAAGAAAGTGCACTCCTTCCTGTAATGTGGTTTTGATCTCTCGGGGACTGAATACCAGATTACATTCGCAAATAGTTACAAATGCAAAGGCATAGCCAATCGACTCTGGCTCCCGGTACTCTGTCAAATATTTAGACGTCAGACGTCAATCTCATGCAAATCTTGAAACGATATAGGGCTAACTTACTTTGCTTTACCATTTGCTCGACCGATCAGGTCGCTCCCTCTGTTAGCCAAGCGACTGCTCGTTCATAGTCGATAAATGATTTGAGCCGAACACTGCGATTTGCAGCGACATCTTCTGCAAACCGCCCCTCCGTTTCAAGTTCCGGCGTGAACAAGAGAGCAATCCTGACGTTTTGCAGCACGTTTACGTTGCTTCCTATGACATAATAGACATCCGCAAGGGGCATACCTTTCACTATGCCACGCAAATCGACAAGCAGGTTGCTCCAGCGGTTCTCATCCAATTTGACTTTGGCGATTGCACGCGCTTCCTCGAACTCTTCTCTTGTTAATTCTCCTTCATGCTCAACGATAACATATTTGCTAAATTTATTAATTGTTCTAATTGTAAAAGACATTTACACGCTCCCATCTGAAAATAAGATTTTCAACATTACCCTTTCGTATCTGACGGTAAGTGTGCCTTATTGTCGTCAAGAGAGAAATAATCCCAATGGTAAGTTATTACATCCCTATCATATTTATGATGATTGTCAAGTGCATCGTTATGTTGCGTCATTACATGCCTTTCCGTGTTCCATGGCATCCCCTCTCGCATCGTTCAATAATGCCAATAGAGTCGAAAGCATGCCAATTATATGTCTTGATCATACCCATGGTATGGCTTATATAGTCGTCATGTAACAGATAACCGTGCGATGGAGGCCATGGCGGAAATTTGAAAACTTACTATTGAAGGGGCATTGTCGACATGAATGCAGAGAAAAAGAACGTTCTGCTTGAGAAATTGAGAGAGAACTGGGATACCATCTCGGATTTTTTCCGGCAGACTCAGATTCCTCTCAGCCAGGAAACAGTCAGGCGGGCTCTCTATGAAAACGAAAGAGTTAGCGCTCTGACCTTCATCGTACTTGCGAAATTCCTCGGTTTCTCTCCTGTGGAAATCCGCGGCTTACTGAAGAAACCAGATGACTTTGTCATTTCCAGGGGCGAGGAAAGGCGTTATGCTACCGAGTTGGCGGATCTCATCGTCGAGCGAGAAAATGCCTTTACTCAGCGGGAGGATGCGCTGATTCAGTGCGTCAGGATTGTCACCGCACATGATCCTGAAATCTGGAATCTGATTTCACACTTCTTTGCCGTTATCAACAGAAGCATGGGAGTGGAAGGTCTTGAGCAATGTATAAATCAGATGGAGCACAGCAAGACCAAGAAAAGAAGGGCTCGGCTTTCCAAACTGAGATAAGGTCGAGGGACCGTATGGCAAGGACCACATAACCAGGTAAATCAATTCGGGCGGTGGCTATCGACGACCTGTTCAAGGAAAGCACTGGCTGAACAAGAAGCAGACGCTGTCAGGTATGTTGAGGCGCCAGGCAAGTCAAATCCCATATTACCCATTCGCATGGTCCTACCTTCTTCATTTCTATCACAAATGTTCACTCTTTCTCGCCTTGATGATGTTCACATTCGTGTGTGGAGTTAAGGTCACGTCCTCCTTCCTGAAATGTTTGAAATCGGATTCTGGTAAGCAATAGAAGATTTCTTTCGGCAATAGTCAAGTCAGGCCGTTGACGGAAGGCGGACTGGCATTCTGTCCGAAAGCAAATTAATGATAATTGACAGTCAGCAAGATCTTCGAAAACGGATGCCTCTTCGAGCGTAACAGATAATAATTCCTTAAAATGGGCTATCAGAAGACATTCGCAAAGTACCTGACGTGTACTCTGACACGCTAGGTATGGATTTTGCTACTTTATCCCATCACATCAGGACCTTGTTCGTCGCCACATCCTCCATTTCTGCAATTCATCCGATCCTCCCGGGCGACCCTCGTGAAAAATGCAGTATCTAATGCCCGTAGGGCAATAAAGAATGCAAGCTAAGATCATTACTCAGAAACCGTTGACCCTCATTTGAAAGAGGACTTTATCCATGAAAGCTAGGCGTAAAACAAAAAGTCAACACCTTGATGAGCATGAGAAGGCAGGATATGCAAACAAGTTGACTGATAAAGCCCTTCATAAATCATTAGGCACGTCAGCGGTCAAGTTGTCCGACGATGCTATGCAGTATCAAGAACAAATATATCGCACGCTTGTGGAGAGTTCATCTGCTGCTTTATTTGTCATTCAAGGTACCAAATATATTTACTGTAATCCCGTTTTCGAAAAGATAACCGGCTATACCATGGATGATCTTGTCTGCATGAATTTCTGGGATGTTATCCATCCGGATCATCAGAAGCTGGTAAGGCATAGAGGTATTGGCCGAATGAAAGGAGAAAGCCCGCCTTCGCATTACGAAATGAAAATTTTAACCAAGAGCGGCATCGAAAAATGGATTGACTTTTCCGCTACGGTTATCGAACTGAACAATGAAAGAGCTATTGCGGCGGCGGTGTATGACATCACCGACCGCAAACGTGCCGAAGCGGCACTCCAGCAAAGCGAAGAGAAATACCGGATCCTCGCCGAGAATGCCTCCGATATCATCTGGTCCTTAGACATGGACCTCAATTTCACCTATGTCAGCCCATCCGTCGAGAGACTGCAGGGCTGGAAGGTGGAAGAACGGAAGCTGCTTCGTTTGGAGGAGGTCTATACCCCCGCATCCCTCGAGGAGGTCAGAAAGACCTTCGAGGAAGAACTGGCCCTCGAAAATCTGCCAGGCAGAGATCTGAGCCGCACCCGAACCATCGAAACCGAGCAGTTTCGCAAGGACGGATCAACCATCCATCAGGAAATAACGATGCGTTTCCTGCGCGACTCACGGGGCAAACCCGTGGGGATCATGGGCGTGAGCAGGGACATCACCGAGCGCAAGCGGGTCGAGAAAGAGCTCATGGAGTCCAGGCAGCAGCTTTCCGACATCATCGAATTCCTACCCGATGCGACGCTGGTTATTGATAACGAAGGCAAGGTGATTGCGTGGAACAGGGCAATGGAAGAAATGACAGGGGTCCCTGCGAAAGAGATGCTGGGCAAAGGCAACTACGAATATGCGATTCCCTTCTATGGCGAGCGGAGGCCTATTCTCATCGATCTGGTCTTAAATCCCGATGAGGCATGCGAACGGAAATACGTCGACGTAAGAAGAAAGGACAAAGTCCTTGTCGGAGAAGCCTATATGCCTGCCCTGAGAGGGGGTGAGGTCTATCTTCTGGGAACGGCGGGCACCTTGGAGGACTCGCAGGGAAACGTTATCGGGGCGATCGAGTCCATCCACGACATAACAGGTCGGAGAAAAGTGGAAGTGGCTCTGAAGCAAAGCGAAAAGCGGTTCCGCACGCTTTTTGACAAAAGCCCTTATGGCATTTCCATTGCCCGCGATGGCGTCACGATCCATGTGAACGATGCGGTTCTCCGTGCTGGCGGGTTCGACGATATGTCAGAGATCATCGGGAGGTCTCAACTGGACGGAGTCGCTCCGGAGGCTCGCGCATATTTCGCCGATATGATCACAAGACAAAGCAGGGGCGAGCCTGTTCCGGGTGAGTATGAAATAATGGGCCTCAAGAAAGACGGGACCAGTTTTCCTTTGCGTGCACAGGCCGTCGAAATACAACTGAATGACGGCCCTGCAGTTGTATCATTCTTCGAGGACTTGACCGAACGCAAAAAAGCTGAGGAGGAGAGGAAAAAGCTTGAGACGCAGCTTGCCCAAGCCCAGAAGATGGAGGCCATCGGCACGCTGGCAGGTGGTATCGCCCATGATTTCAACAACATCCTCACGGCAATGATCGGCTATTCGGAGCTTGCGAAAGTCGAGGAGAACCATGAAACTCGAGTTGATTGCTTGAATCAGGTCCTCAAGGCCTCTGAGAGAGCCAAAAGCCTGGTAAAACAGATCCTCACCTTCAGCCGCGCGCGTGAGACGGAAAAGCAACCTGTCCAAATCAGCCCGATTATCATGGAAGGAGTCAAACTCCTGCGGTCCTCCATTCCCTCCACCATCGAGATTCACCAGGAAATCGAAACAAAGCATTCCGTCGTTCTTGCCGATCCGACCCAGGTCCATCAAGTCCTGATGAATTTGTGCACAAATGCCGCCCATGCCATGAGGGACACAGGAGGAATTCTAAACGTTTCTTTATCCCATGAGCATATCGATCAGGAGCGGTCTTTCCCTTCCCATCGGTTGCAAGCCGGATGGTATGCGAAACTGACGGTCCGGGATACCGGCCATGGCATCGATCCCGCAATCATGGACCGGATCTTCGAGCCTTTTTTTACCACAAAGCAGCTGGGGGAGGGTACGGGACTGGGCATGGCTGTCGTCTACGGAATCGTTAAGGGTTACAAGGGGGCCATCGACATCGCCAGTAAACCCGGCAGCGGAACAAAGATCGATGTTTATCTGCCTCTGGCCGAATTTTCGGGAACAGAGAGCAAAGAATCCGCCGAGGAGGTCCATGGCGGCCTTGAGCGCGTCCTTCTCGTGGACGATGAGGCGATGCTGGTGGATCTCGGCGAACGGATGCTCCGTTCCCTCGGATATCAGGTCACAACAAGGACGAGCAGTATCGAGGCCCTGGAGTTATTTCGGGCGAGACACGGGGACTTCGACCTTGTTATCACAGACATGACCATGCCGAACATGACCGGTGCGGAGCTTGCCAAAAGGATGCTGGCCATCCGGCCCGGTATGCCCATCATCCTCTGCACCGGCTACAGTGAACTCATGACGGAAGAGAATGCCAAGACGTTAGGAATCCGGGGTTATGTCATGAAGCCTCTGACACGGAAGGAACTTGGAACGGTCATTCACGAGGCCCTCAAGCCGATTTGAGGAAAGTTAACATTGTCATTTGAACCCCGTCGCTCCTCCCTTTCCCTTAGTAATCAATAATTCTGACAGTTGTTCACGAATCAACATTAGTAGGTGTACTCGTAAAATCGGACCGGGGAGTTTGTGCAAACAGACCGAAATCAAGAAGGGGTAACACCGCAAGAGATGTTACCCCTTCTTCTTGGGCAACACTTTGTCAACAGTTCACCAAATATATCCCCTCTTTCCCCTGGGTTTCCCTCTAGCCCTTCGTTTCAAGGGGGTAGTGGGGAGACCCGTCCGGGTTCAAGTCCCGGCTTCGGCACCAGACAACCAGGTGGGAAACCACTGAAATTAGGGAGTTAGAATTACAGGTTCTAGCTCCCTTTCTTTTTGGGTCCCTTTTGGGTCCCCTTTCGCAGGTGCCTCAACCTTGTCAGGGGTGCTTTTCTCGGCCGCAGGGTTATAGACCCTCTCCATGAAGGCGCTCCCCTCGTCCCTCTCGTAGTTCTTGATGTAACTGTAATACTTCTCGTAGATCATCTGCAGCGTCTCGTGCCCCATCATCTTCTGAACCCATCCAGGATGCTCCCCTGCATCGAGCATCAAGGTGGCGAAGGTGTGGCGAGTTTGATACAGCGACCTTGGATCCAGTCCCGCTTTTTTCAGCGCCGGCTTCCAAACGTGAAAATTCGTCGGCATGGGTTCCACGGGTTTTCCATACTGGTTGAGGAAGATATACTCTGTCTTTCCCATGGTCACCTTGCGCTGATCACGAATCGCTTCGACCACGGGAGGGAGCATCCTGATGTCCCTGACAGACTTTTTGGTCTTGGGACGCCCTGTCTCCCCTTTGACCAGTGTCTCTCTGACCCTTATGACACCATGCTTGAAGTCCACGTGCTTCCATTTCAGGGCCGCCATCTCGCCGAACCTCATGCCGGTAAAGAAGGCAACGATGAAAAAGTTGCGGAATCGTGGACTGACATGCTCCAGGACCAGTTTCACCTCTTCCATGGACAAGGGGTAGATGTCGGGCTTGGTGACCTTGACATTCTTGATCCGGTCCATCGGGTTCTGGTCGATGTCGCCATTGAGAAAGGCCATTTTCAGCACCGAGCGCATGGGGACCAGGACATTGTTCTTGCGCTTGTGAGAGCAGGCAAGCTCGCTGACGAACTTCCGGATCTCCAAGTAGCCGATCTCACTCATGGGATCATTCCCGAAGCGGGGGAGGATGTACCGGTTCATGCTGTACTTGTAATCCTCCAACGTGGACTTCTTAACCTCTTTTTTCATGACCTCGAACCATTCCAAGGCCATCTCCCCGAAGAGGGGTCCTGGACCATTCTGCGGCTCTCTGCTGGGTATTTCACCGTTGAGCACCACTTCCCGCAGCAACTCGTCCCGAAGTTCCCTAGCTTTCGTGATGGATTGTGAAAGAGCTCTCTTGACCTTTTTACCATTGATTTTCGTGACGAAGTGCCAGGTAACACCCCGTAACACGAGATGATGATTCAAGTTCTTGACCGCCATATTATTTCAACCTCCATTCCTGTTCAGGTTTGGCAGGTCTTCGCGGTCTTTTCCTTTTGATTTCGGCTGCTCTGACCACCCCCTTTTTCTGTTTAATGGACTGCCACTCCAGTCTCTCGACAGCATCTATGGGATAGAGAACCCTAGAGGACCCGGGCGCTTGGAAGTACCGGAGCAGCCCCCTATCTCGCCAGTTTTTCACAGTGCTGGGGGCCACCCTGAACCTATCAGCTACTTCCCGTTGGGTCAAATACTTGCTGGTATGTCCTTGTCGTTCCTTTGCTTCCTCCATCGTAATGCACTCCCTTCCGGGAACGAGGGAGTAACATCATCGGGTTTCGGATGAGGCAGGGCGCCCTGCCTCACCGTGGTTAACATCATCAAAAGACCTGTTCCCGATTGATATCATTATGTTTTTATGAAGAATCCCTTGTGTTAGAATTCAACCTGACGCTGTCGGGACATCCAGTCCCTCAGCCCTAGACGCCGTAGATGGCAACCAGGGCATAATGCACTGGCTCGTGGTCGTACTTGCCGTTCTTCCAACGACCCTGAGCGGCAATGGCTCGCCAGTGGGTCCTCACCACGCTTTCATCAGCGTCGAACCTTTCCGCTGCCCAGGGTATCGCAGTCTCGGAATCCCAGCCCCCATTAACGATGCAGTGCCAAGCATGAAGGACCGCGTAGTAATCATGTCGATTTCTAACGTAAAGCGGCGAACAATTTCGAATTTCCATTTTTCTAACCCTCCAAATTCATTCGTTGACGGGCTTCTGCCCAATGGCTAGTACCGGACATAGCTTGACTAGCTGGAGATGGAGGGTTGCCCGAAGGCTGTTGGATGGCGGGCTGAGATTGCCCTGCTGATAGATGCTGTGATGCTATAGGCTGCCACCTCGTCACCCCCATTCCCATCCCTCGATGGTGTAATGGGGGTTTCGGCGGTAACATGGTCGAAGGACGCCGTCCCGGTGAGACGACGAGTAAATGGCTAAAAAGACGATGTATTATTATCTATAAAATCAGAACATTATCGTGTGCCGAAACCCCTCTTGTTTAATCCAGTGCCCTATGGCCATGATGGCCATCAGGCACCCTCACACCGGGCCTGAAACTGGCCCGCTTCAAACTCCCAGACCTGGAAACGACTGCCAGCCGCACTCCGAACCTGTCTGGTCCAGCGACCGTTGGAGGCCTTCTCGATGAGCCCCTCCTGGGCAAGAGCATCCCTCAGGGCATTCTTCGTGAAGGGCAACTTCTGGCCTACGGCCTTGAAGTGGCTTGAGAGCGTTTCGAGCAGGATGTCGGGATAGACCTGAACCAGGTTTTCCGAATCCTTCGCAACGCCGACGACCTTTCCACGGTCAAAGGTGCTGCCGCGCAAGCCTGAAATCGAGATCGTGCCAGCCGCAAGCTTCTGTCCCAGAATCCGGAACATGACACTCACGGAGCTTTCTGACTGCATCTCGCTGGCCTGCCGCTGCAGGTGCCTTCGGGCAACTTCCTCATACTCGACGGACATCTGCACCGATTTGACATCATCGATGACCCCTAGGCATACGAGGCAAGCTAGGAACAGTTCGAAACCGAGCCAGTTCAGGGCCCAGTTCGAAGCGATCCGCAGACCGTTGGAAAGCCCAAGGGTCTCCGATGACAGCGCCTGAATCTTCTCGTCTACGAACTGGCGGCAATACTGCTTCCAGTCCGCTTTCGAGAGAACCATCTGGATCAAACCCGGCAGGAACATGGAGTAGACCGACCGGTTCTGCCAGCATCGGCTCCCCGCCTGCAGGTTCTTCTCGGGTTCCACCCTGAGCAGGATCGTCCGGCCCGTGATGGATTCCACGTCCGAAACAAAGTCCTCGCCCGTGGACAGCAGAAGCCCCCGGATATACCTTGGCTCCGAAATCCTGGCGTTTGACCGAAGTCTTGCCCGTCCATGGCCATCCGCGTGGTTTTGCAAAATGCGGGTAACCGCATGCAGCTCTGCCACACGGGCCTTGTAGTCGTCCACGAAGTAGAGGCTGTCACGGAAAAACCAGCCTTCTGACTCGATGGCGTTGGCCGTCGAAGACCATGAAACGAAGCGGTCGTCAAAGTCGCCGAAGAAATTCATCGCAAGGATGCCCAGGAAGGTCTTGCCGCCACCCGATGAACCCTGCAGGTGCAGAGCGGCCTTGCCCTTTCCGAACAGGTCCTTTGTGACCGACGTGAAAGGGGCCAGGGCAATGTGCCCCATCAGGGGGTACATGACCTCGCGGCCTTTCAGGTTGAGGAAATCCTCCAGGAGATGCTTTCCGAGGCGAGACAGTATCGACGCATCCGGATGGAGTAACCCGATCCTCTGGGAGAAGCCCCCCTCGGAGAGGTCCACTTCCATGGCCGGGTGGGCGATAATGCCGTTCGGGGTAATCAACATGTTCCTGGAGAGATAGCATCCATCCTCCGTGAAACCGATTGATGTCGTAACCGACGTCTCCGGAATGGAAACACCGGAAAGCTCCTGGGTTGCAATCCTGAGGTCCTTCAGGGACCCGTACAGGATCGCTCCGGGACCAGCCGCTTCAAGGATCTTCCTCTTGAGTCGGCCCGACAGAAATTCCTCGGCCGACAGGGTGATAGGATGGCTTTCCCCCTCCCTGTGAAGGGTGAGATCGAGCATCCTGCCCTTGACATGGCCTTCATCTTTCCGCAGCTTCTGTGAATCAACGGTTAGATGAAAATTGGCCAGCCGGACCTTCTTTCCTGCCCAGAGCTTGAAGAGCCAGCCGTTCTCAACCACAAAATTGTGGCCGCTACCAGCAGTCTCCTCGTCATCGTGATCGACGACATCGTCGGCATCACACTGGGTGCAATCTTCCGACACTACTTGTTGCAGATTTTCTTCCATTCTCTTTCACCTCCTTTCTTACGGGCTGCCGCCCTTATTTCCCCCGAGAGACAGTGCCTTGACCGTTGTCAGCAGTGTCAACGGTGTCAGCAGTGTTTCGGGAGAGAGAGGAATTTTATCCTGCCGATCCTGGGGCCGCTGACGCTGCGGCCAAAGCATAGACCGGGGAAGGATGCCTCCTCTCACTTTTTAAATACTGGACATAGCTCTATCACTGGACACAGAAAAAAGAAGGGTGACATCAGGTGGGATACGCCAGTTGGTATGACTTTTTCATAAAAGTAACCTTATTATATGGAGAGTGCTGCCGGACCCCAAGAGGGATTGACTATGACGACAAATAAATTCTACGAGCAGATGAGTGAACGGGCCAAGAATATCACACGGATAAATCAGTATGCGGCCTTCCTCTTACGCTCCATCTTAAACGAGATTTATTTGCTCAATCTCGCGCCCCCTACTCTCCAGGGCAAGTACGTCAATCATCCCCTTCCAGTAAAGCATCCAGATTTCCCCTATTTTCCGTCCAGTATCAATCACGCGCACAGCAGCATCTATGAGAGGGAAATGGAAGAATTAGCCAACTGGGTGCAGGCCGGTAACCGCCCAGAGCACTACCCTCTGTATCAGAAGACGCGTCTTGCGGGAAAAAAGAGCTTGCTCGTCCAGAAGATCCTTTCCTGTGCTGATGATTTTGCCCAGCATGTAGGGAGAATTAGCCAAGAGAAAGCAATCCCCATATCCTCACTTACGACTCTCATTACAACGATGACCTACGATATGGAGGGATATTCACCGCCTTCACGAGATGTCAATCGCCAAGGACACGGTTCGGTTCGACAGGTCAACCTCGGCCCGAATATACTTGCGTGTGACATTCTCATCTCAGCAGCTGTTCGCGTCCAAAGCAGGGATCGCCGAATACTAAATGCGGCAAAAGAGATCTACGACCTGTTTCAAGAAGCCTTCTGGGTTCTTATGGTCTCTGGAATGACGGATCTCGTCAACACACTCATATTTGCAAGATATAACAACCACGACAACATCAAAAAGTATCTCCTAGACAGGGCATGCTTCATTCAAATGGAGGAGAGAGTAGGCGAGATCAAGACTTATGAGGATTTCTATTCATACATGATGGAGGAGATGGCCGTCTTTAATGGTGTCTTTCCATCGTATTCAAAGCTATGCATGAATTATATCCGCAAAGCGGCAGCCAAAAGGGTACGCCTTACACAGACAACAAGCTCTATTTCTCTGCAACAATACGAAGAGTCCATAAATCGGGGAGATATATATAAAGCGGCCTCCGACCAACATGATCAGTACATAGAGAATATCTCGCGTGGCAGTGAATACCCTGAAGCATCATCGCGCGCACCTTATTCAAGCGACCGTTTGCGGGTCAGACTTTCTCGCGAGAGCGTCGACGACGATTTCCATGATGCTAATTCATCGGGCCGCCGCAAGAAAGTAGACACCAGAGTAGACAACAACTCTATGAAAGGCGAAATATTATCTCTTGAACACGAAATCACTCAGGAAACTGTTTTTCGCTTGCTGTATGAACCCCTGAGTACTTATACATTGCGAAAGCGGCCCGAAAACCTCATCAAGTATATCAAGACAATCATCGACAACCGTAGTTATGACCTCATCCATGAGAATTATGATTCCATCACCAAAGATATGTTTGGAAGGAGCCCTCGAACCCTCAGGCGAATTGAAAAGGAAGAATTTGATAATAATCTGACCGGTAACTTTGCACGAATAAAACGGCGCGGGAGAACCTTATCCGACGTCGACACACGACACAGGATAAACGAAAGGGAGAATAGACGCGCACATAAACTCGGAGGGTATTGGAATAGAGAAGAACTAGTCGCTGAATTGAGAAAGCCAAGTAAAATCCGCGAGGCCAATAATAACGGAATTCCGTTGAAAATATATTCCCGCACGACTTTGCTGAAAAGGATCAAGAATGCTGTTAACAAAGGGCTAATTAAACCCAAACAAGTGAGTAGATATTATTATTTTAAATATGAAGATTTCCTTAGGATCGCTCGTGCCATTGCATGAATGATATTGAATAGAATGCCGTCATCATCTGTATCCAGAGCCGACTTTCCACTCATGCACCTGCCTTGCACCTTTCCCTTATACCGACCTCGCTGATTCCTGCTTTTACAGTACTATCTGACAAAGCTCTGTCCAGTATTACTGGTCTGAGAGACGATCGTAATCCTGCCACGGGAAGGGGGATAGAACAGTACCGGGCGCGATCGCTTCTCGACAAAATAATATTGGAAGGAGCTAAACGTTACATGGGATTAGTCAAGTATTTTTCGAATAACGATTCGCATGCTCGACCCGCACCACTCCAGAGTCCGCTTCATGTCGCAGCGGATATCTTACGGAGAAAGGGGATGCAACCGGATGACATGCGAATTGCTCTCACGGCGTTAACTATCATGAATTCCGCTTACCTCGGGAATGCACTATCCCTGGTGATTCATGACAGAACCGGCCACAAGGCAGGCATCATCGACTTGGTCATGCAGATGGTTCCTCACAATCGACTTCAAGTCATGGGGCACATAAATCAAGAGTTGATCTTCAACAAAGAACAACCGCTCAAAGGATGCTGCCTCATCGTGAACGACAACAAATCATTCAATAACGTGGTTAGTCATATGGATCCCCTGCTCGGTCGCGGATCAGCCACGATGAGGAATCCATATAAAACGAGATTCGGTAGTGGCATCGAAGAACTCAGGGCAGAAGGCCCTGTCTCCTGCATTGTCCTCGTCAAGAGCTTCATGGATTGCTCCCTGACGCATCCCTATATACTGAGGGTCAATGCACAAGGCGGTGCGAACGAATATTCGGAGCATCTGCCCGCCCTTTACGGTCATGCCTCGCAAGATCTTTTTGTCGTAGACGCAGCAATGTTCAAGAAGAACATGGAGCTATTGAAGCCTGGCACAGTGCATGTTCCGTTTGCCGATGATTTGTCAAAGTACCTCAACGCCAACGGACAGGTTGACCGGAGCCCGTCTTATGAAGTCATTCATCGACTGTTGATCAGCACGACATTGATGAACAACATCAAAGCTCCTTCGAGGGCCAAGGTGATGGCCATGCTGTATGACGTTGATGAAGCGGCCATGGCAAATTGGCTTTCAAGTAGAGGCAATGAGAACCATGAGTATAAGTTACTCGAGAGCGCAAACGTAGCAACAAGGAGCCAGTCGACAGGGGGCAGGCCGCTTACGGCTACGAAATACGATTACTACCTTCTCTGGGTCTTGCTTAATGGCATTATCCTTTGCAACGGAAATTCCCTCTCGGATCGCCAGATCCGAATTTTAACGGCCATAAGAAATATCAATATTCACCGTGCCACAGGCAGAACCTTTGCTACATTGGGCACGAACACCAACATACTTGTGGCCATCAACAGCAATCCAGACTCGTGGACCGGGAGAGACAGCATACTAAAAGAGGTCAACCAGGACGGGGGGGAGGAACTATCCCTTGCCGATGTCGAAATTGGCCTGAAGCAGCTCCTGGAGAATGGTTTAATCGAAGGCCATCGGCCGGAGGGGAAAAGGGATCGTCATTATCACATAATGGTCATTCGTGTGAACGAGCCCGTGACGCTGCCGCACCCCTCTAAACTCACGGATCCGATCTACCAGGGGAGAACCGTCGATGTGATCAATCCGATAACCAGTGCTCATGAGAAGATTTAGGTTGTCCATAAATGATCATTCAGATGTACACAGACGGCGACAACTATGTGTTGACTGACGACTATTATCGGGGCGGCGTCCGCTGGTAAAGGGACCGTCAGGGTAATTGAAAGGGGTATGCCCTAATGATGGTATCCCCTTTTATAATTGACATACAAAGGAGAAAGAATAATATGCATAATTCTCATCTTATAAACATTTACGGCCAAATTAAAAACTGCATCATCTCTTCGTATTGTTCGATTTCTCGCGAGGAAATCGAAAAGTACTGCGTCCGATTCTCGTTTCATCCGGACCCACCTCAGTGCAAGACTGAAGCAACTGGTTGGTATTCTCTCCAGCACAGCATGGTCGCAATGACAATAAATTACGGAGCGCCCAGAACGAAGAGAGAACCGATTGTGCGTAAACTACTAAGCGTCATAAATTTCTTTCTTTATACGTCTTCTTTTAAATCAACATATTACGGGGTAGGAGCAGTCTCGCTCCAGGGTTCATTCTATATTGGCGGCGACAGTCTCGATATTCCAAGCTTTGAGCTATTTCTACACGAGTTTATTCACATCGCACACCCGATTTCCCGCATATTTCAAAAAAGGATCAAGAGCGATGAGGATATCGATGAGGCTGTCGACGAAGCCTTGAGTAGCGCAGAAGGTGATTACTGGGTCAATCTTTGTAAAGCCAATAGAATGAAATACAAATAGGCAGACACAGGTATCATCGATACCAATTCTGGGGCGGTTCGTTCGAACTGCCCCTTTTCTCATTTTTCATCACTGTCATCACGACAACTAGGGAACAAACTATCCCAATAACCACATAGGAGGATAGACTCATGCTTTACGATAACGACGATGACAAAGTTCAGCTCAACATCTGCCTGCCCCGATACTACAGAGGTATGCTCAGAATAATTGCGGCTGAGCGGATGGTCGAAGATCCGGACAAGGTGGAGAGCGCCGCTTCGGTCGGGGCGGAGATCATCAGGGAGTATCTCGAAGCACAGGACAAGGAGGGGAACAAAGAAAGGAAGGAGGAATAGGATATGAAGAAACACCTAATCGAAGACAAACAAAAATTCATGGATCAGGCGATGGAGTTCTTCAACTGCCTGCTTGACGCACCTTTAAGCCAGGAACGGGGCGAAATCGAAATACGAGTATTTCCGAATGGCATTCCCCAACAGTATTTCGTTAAATCCGAGGAATCCGCGGCTGACATAGCCTACGCCCTATGCAACCAGGGCATCGATGTCTACTTTGGCGTCAATTCCCGGGTGGACAGGGGCGGTGCAAAAGAGAATGTCAAATGGTTGAGTGCCTTTCATGCCGAGATCGACTACGGCACGCTGGGGCATAAAAAGGAATCACTGCATGAAAAGCGAGAGGATGCCCTCGCAGCAATCAAGGCATTCCCCATGGAACCATCAGTCATCGTTCATTCCGGGGGAGGCTTTCATTGCTACTGGGTGCTGCTAAACCCGATTGAGGTGATGAGGGTCGGGCTCGACAATATCGAATTAGTCAACAAAGCTTTGAGTGCCTTGCTGGGCGGGGACACGGCAACGGATATATCGAGGCTGCTGAGGGTGCCTGGGACATACAATTTAAAGCATCCCGACAATCCCCGCCTCGTCACAGTCGAATGCTACTCGGGCAAGAGGTATCAGTATGAGGATTTCTCCCATTTAATTAAAGATATTCCCTGTACAGAGAAATCGACGAAGAACGCAACGCCGGCGAGTGTAGCCGTGCCCTGGACAATCGCAACTAACCCCATAGACGCTGATTCATTGCCTGCCTCAGAGAAGATAAAATCACTCATCAAGCAGGGAAATAGGGGTCAATACGTCTCGCGGAGTCATGCAGACTTTGCCGTTATCACTACTCTCGTCCATAAGGGATTGTCAGATTCGGAAATCCGGCAGGTCTTTCTGCAGTATCCAATCGGCGAGAAGTACAGGCAGCATAAAGCCCCTGACCAGTACCTGAAGCATTCGATCGACAAGGCAAAGAAACTAAGCAATCTGACTCCTGACGAGCTGACAGACCCCCTATTTGTCTCGGAATCCCTCAGCAAGACAGAGAGGGGATACCAGCTGGATGCGGTCAAGTTTGAGGAGTACATCATTAAAAAGTATAACATCAAGTATCTGGATAAGGAGACCATGTTCTTCCAGTACAATGGGAAGTGTTATGCCCCTTTGACCGAGAATGCCCTGAACTTCATCTGCCAACGTGAGCTCGGCTCCCATCGAATGCTTTTCCCAAACAATATGCTGAAGCAGCTTATCCATTTTGCCAAGGGAGACGCCCTCATGGACAGCGCAATCTCCAGCAGGGACCATATCAGCTACCTGACCCTTCAAAACGGTCTTTACAAGGTGGATACCGGAGAGCTGCTGCCTCATAGTCCAAGTATCTTCACGACGAACCTTCTGCCCTATAATTATGACCCGAAGGCGACGTGCCCGAGATTCATCAAGTTCCTCGGCGAGGTATTCCTTGAGGACGAGGAAAAGATCCAGTTCATCCAGGAAGCCGTGGGGTACACCTTCCACAAATCCATTCCCACTGCAGCCATGTTCTTCCTGGTCGGAGGCGGCAGCAACGGGAAATCCGTTTTCATCAACACCATATCTAGCCTGGTCGGTGAGGACAACTTCTCCAACATCAGCTTCAGCTCCCTCTCGGATGAGCGCTACATTCTCAAGCTCTACCAGAAAATGATTAACATCACCGGTGAAACCCCTCAATCGAAAAGACTGAACACGGATACCATCAAGGCTGTTGTCGGAGGGGATTGGGTGACAGGGCGAGAACTCTATAAGGAACCCATGACGTTTCGCCCCTATGCCAAGCACTTCCTCGCCATGAACAAGGCGCCCATGATTGAGGACAACTCCCACGGCATGTGGAGAAGGATATGGGTCGTGGAGTTCCCCAGACGCTTCGAAGAGCATGAGATGGACAGGGAGTTGGAGGAAAAGCTGAGAAATGAGCTCTCCGGCATCTTCAACTGGGCACTTGAAGGCTATAGAAGGCTCAGGGGTAGAAGATTTTCTTTTGTTGAGTGTGATGCAATGAAAATATCCAAGTGCGAATATCGAAACGACATGGACAGCATCAGGGATTTTGCGAGCATACATCTGTTACGGTCGGACAACAGGGAGGACAGGCTCATTTTCAAGGAAGTGTATGACTCGTATGTTTCGTTTTGTCAAAACGAAGGAAAGAAGGAAATCGAGGCAAAGAAGGATTTCGGAAAGAGACTTCAAGATATGCACTACATACTGACTGAATCGACGAAAGACGCCAACAAGAAGTGCGTGTTCAATGTCCGGTGGGCCAAAGAATAGCAGGATATCTGGTTCAAGCAATCCTGGATGTTCTCCCCTTTCCCCAAAAGTGAAAAAGAAAATAATACTTGCTGGTGCCTGTTGCTTAGGAAAATTAGAAAAGAATTAGAAATTCGAGGGTTCAGTTAATGGGATAACAGGAATCATCATGTAGGTTTACAGGAAAGATTAACTGAATTAACTCATATTCCAACAAAATAAAATACAAGTAAAAATAAGATATAAATATATGGAGTCAAATAAGGTTGAAATATCGGTTAATTTTCTAATCTTTGCTTGAAGTCGTTATTTTAATTCCATTTCTTATATTTTCTTTCGTTGAATTAGTTAAATTATTTCTAATCCCCTGACACCTGGGATATCATAGCCCTAAGATTCCACCAGCAGGGATATATTTTCTTCTTTCTTTTTGGGGAAAGGGAGATGAAATATAGCTTTCAAGCACCTGTGATCATTATTAATCAAATAAGCCAATATGGTCTCGCGACCTTACTTTTTTTCATAATACTCTTATGAGGTATATCAAATGAATAGTTCAACCAGTTGGAGACCGTCTGAAATCATTATTAACAGTCAGGTGAGGCATGATCCGGCTACGACCTTCTTTTTGCAGCAATCTCCCAATGTGCCGGTGAAGTATATCAACAGCGGCGACCCGAGAGATGTAGTCGGAGCATCTGAGATCCTTGCAAGCTGTTCTGGAATGCTGGACAAGATAATGGCAGGAAAGCGTGTTGTCTTTATTGCGCCAGCAGGTCAGGCCGTGGATCAGTTTACCATGCCAGACAACAGGATGCTCTGCCCCCACTTTGACCGACTCAAGTTGGCGTCCAATGGATGCTTCTATCGATGCGACTGGTGTTATCTGAAGCTGACCTATCGGGCTAATCAACCTTACATCACCATCAGGGTCCAATTTGATGAGATCAAGAGACAGATACAGAAACGATTGCGTGAATCAACGGTGCCGATCATGTTCAACAGTGGCGAACTTGCCGACTCCCTGTCCCTTGAGCATTTGACTGGTGCGATGAGGGAATTCATCCCGTTCTTTGGTCAGAGCGGCAACGGATATCTCTTCCTGCTTACCAAGAGTGACAACGTGGATTGCATACTTGACCTATCTCACAATGGGCATTCGATAGTCACCTGGAGCCTGAACAACGATGATGTGTCGAGAAAATATGAAATAGGGGCGCCTGGCTTTGAACGAAGGCTTGAGGCAGCATACAAGGTCCAGAAGGCTGGTTATCCCGTGCGGATCAGGATTGACCCGGTCGTACCTTTCGACGGATGGGAGAGTGCCTATTCAGACACTGTGGCCAGGGTATTTCAGAAGATAACGCCGGACAGGATAACTCTAGGCACCTTGAGATTTGAAGAGCAATTCTATAGGATGCGCAGATCAATATTCACGACCGGCCCCGACTTGCCTCGGATGATGGAAGAGATGATGCCTATGTTTGAGCCCATGATCATCGGAGATTCAAAGAAGCCGAAAGCCGGCAAGTATAGTTTTTCGGAGGATAAGCGGGCTGAGATATTTGAATTTATGATTCGCGAAATCAGAAAACACTCTGACTGCACTGTTGCGTTGTGCAAGGAATCGGCCAATGTCTGGAATCGACTGGGACTGGACTTATCCCAGTGCCGGTGTGTATGCCAGTATGATCATGCGGACATGAGGCGCTAAACCAAGAGAAGTATGCCCACTCGAAGGGATATCAGACAAGTGTCTCCTGTGAGCCCATGCTGGACGATAACATACAGGGTGTCGTCGAACAGGTGATGCCCTACGTGACTGAGACTGTCTGGATCGGGAAGCCGAACATGCTGAAGAGCCGGTTAGCCATGAATGGCCACAACGATGAAGAGACGATGGCAAGGGCTGAGGAGTTGCTGCAATCGATGTCAGACCAGTTCATCTGGTATCTCTATGGCAAGTATAAGGGGGGACCGAAGATCAGGTGGAAGGAAAGCATCAGGAAGGTCATTGGGGGTTGATGCTTCCTCGTCATGTGAATACAGCTATTCCTGTTCGTAGCGATTCATGTACTCGATCATCGCATCATTTAATTTCATTATTACATCTGCAACTTGCAATGCACGGGAAGTGCCGAGCATCATGAACGTGGAAATACCACCAGCTATAGCCACGCTGAGCATGTGGTTTATCATCCATTCGATATCCTTTTCAGGACCAGGACTACAGCTTTCAGCCTCCTGCACATGATAAGCGCATGTAGCGGCAAGTTCGAACAGTGGTGTCCATTTCTCAATTTTATCTTCGTCAAGATTATCCATGATCTTTGCTATCCGTCCCTTGCAGTCATTAGACATGGCAATGGATTCACGATATGCTTTCTGTAAATTATCGAAGAAATCCTTATCGTTAAGCAGATGTTGAGGATTTTGAAGTTCCATCAGCACTCCTTTTCAAGTAGGTACTTTTTTCCAACTCTAAGTCTCTATATCGGTCATTTATCGGGAATTCTTAGCGAATTAACAATATGCCGATGGCACCGGAAATACCATTCAGAGCAGATTTGGCAACCGTAGACAGGGTGAAGAATATGGGAGGATGGTCGTGGTATCAGGCAGTTGGGTATCGTGAATTGCGTATTGTAGAAATTCTCATTCCTGCCTTTTTGCCGTCCTATCTGCTTGTAATCATTTCGGTAATTGTTCTGATTCTCGCGGTTCTGGGTAAATACAAGGGAACTGCACGTGGATTGTCAGCTTACTAATGAGATCAGCTTTTACATATCTATTGGTCATTAAAGTATCACAGACCGGGATTTCCGATTGGAAGGTCGCCAGGCAATCCTCTACAGAGGTAGCGTCACGAATCTTCGGATTTGTGGTGATAAACATTGCTCCTCAATATTTTGCTAAGGACATTCCTCCAATGGAATAGTAAACGCTTGCATACCGGATCTGTGATGCTCTGCTTTCTGTCCGCGCACAACCTCGACGATACTAGGGACCTCCTCGTCGGGCAAAGCAAATAAAAGTATATTGTCCTTGCCTGGCAAGTAATGAGTGCCCAGCTTAGGCTCAGATACCTCGCCTATGCCCGTCGCATTATGCGTCTTCATATATGTGACCTATACCGGATTGCTTAAGGGCGTTTATGACGTGCTCATCGCTCTAACAGAGATAAACAACAAAAAGCAATTTCATAATATCGCTCACTTCTGAAATATTAAAAAACCTTTTCCTATTTGCTTCTAACTATATCATACGTCCTCATTTAATCTGCTTCGGATAATATCTAGTCGAACTAGACATTAATCAGACAGTTTCCTTATATTGCTAATCTCGTCCTCACGGTCTATCGTTATGCTGTGCTCTGTGCCAACCTTTTTCCGTTCCGGTTGTGCAGGATGCCTCTCATACATTTCATTCTGCACAATCGGAATAGGGCATGAAACGGCGCCTCCCGGCCTTTCATCTATCATGCGAGTACGCGCGGGAAAGGCACCCTGTTCATTTATTCATCAAGGGGTGATTCTATTCGAAAGGAGGTGAATGATAGTTATCTTCGGTAAGCCAGGGTCATCGTTTACGCTTATCATTAGATAAATTCATCAACACATCATTTCATATCGAAAAGGAGGACTTTCTTATGGCTCATGAGCATACTTTTGCGTCCCCTGGCCCTGCCGGTCTGGCCGCACTTGCCGTTGCCTGTTTCGGTTTTGGAGCCGTATTCAACGGCTGGGTGAAACCGGAAGGCCTCCCCATCCTGTTCGCATGGCTTGTTGGCGGCGGCGTTGTTCAGTATACGGTAGCGGTCATGGAATTGAAGGACCACAACATCACTGGCGGTAACGTCTTCCTATTTTTCTCGGCCTTCTTCATGTTCGGCGCGTCTCTGAGCGTGTTAGCCAAGTTTTTCATGATCAAGTTCGGTATGGCTCCCCACGCCTATGTCGAGGGATGGACCTGGATGGCCGGGGCTGGCTTCCTAACTGTCGTTACTCCCGCTTACCTGAAGTCCAACAAACTCCTCTTCTTTGTTGTCGTCATGCTTGACATCATCCTGTGGTGCATTGTCGGCCTTGACCTGGGCAAGATGGACCCCGCCGTAGGAAAGCCCATTGTGGGCTGGGGCCTGATTGTTTGCGGCTGGATCGGCGTCTATCTTTCCGGCTGCATCGTCTGCAACACGGTTTTCGGCCGCCAGATTTACCCGGTTCCTTCTCCATTTGTGAAATAGAAAGAACCGTTACACATCCCGCGCTGAAAGGACGGAAAGGGGCAGGTTCCATGAGCCTGCCCCTCTTCATTTTACGATAAGATACCCATGCCCGGCGGGCATAGAATTCCTACAACCGGCTAAGAAGGTGGGACTGCAGGCTCACCTTCTCTCCCCGGAGTCCCAGTTTCTTCCGGATGTTGTTGCGGTGAAGGTTAACTGTGGACGTGGACAGCTTCATCAGGGCTCCGATCTCCTTGGACGTATTCCCCTTCTTAATGAAGTTCGCTATGTGGAGCTCCTTAAATGTCAGGCATGCATCCGCCTTGATCCGGCTCAGGAAGGGAGATGTGAGATTCTGGAGGTTCTCCTGGAGGCTCTGGATGATCGCGCTGGCCTCCTGCGTGAGCGCCGTGTCCTTGAGCCGCTCGATGCCGGGCAGTATCAGGTCGTCAATGTTGGTCATGATCTGCTGTTCGAGAGCTTTGCGATCTGACTCCCGCTGATCCAGGAGCGTGCGCAGGGCAATGTTAAACTCCTTGAGCTTGACAGAACGCCGTTTCAACTCTTTTTCGACTTTCTTGCGTTTCGCGATGTCCGCTGCCAAGTTCCTATTGAGCTGAGCGATTTTCCGGGTCCGCTCGATGACGCGTTGCTCGAGTAGATTGTGGGCTTCGCGAAGCTTTTCCTCCATTTTCTTGCGGTCTGTAATATCTAGGAAAAAGCCCTCATAGTACACGATTTTCCCTTGGGCATTGCGGACAGCGTGTTTACTAGCATAGCCCCAGCCCATGGTATTATCCCTTCTACGGAACCGGAACTCAAATTTTGCATGACCCCGATCATCGACCATGCGAAGGGTTTTTCCCCACATTGACGGATCAGCATAGATCTGCCGTGAAACATCTTTTACGTCCTTTTTCATTTCCTCAGGTGAGTGGTATCCAAAAAAACGTGCGAGGGCAGGATTAACATCCAGAATCTGGCCAGAAACGGAGGACTGGTAAATCCCTTCCCCGGCTTTGTCGAAAATGTTCTTGTATCTTATCTCGGGGCTTATGAGGGTCTTAGGTGCTGAAGATTCGGCCGGGCGATTGCCACGTTTATTCATTATTTTTGCCCCCATCGCTTTATGAAGCCCCATATCCGAATAAGGTGGAATCCGCGGCAATGGTCTTCACGGGTCACGGATTCATGCGCTGATAAGTCGTGACATTATTCTGTAATCATTGAGTCCATCGCTGCACCTTTCCCGTAAATCAACGGGGAATACAGGAAAATATGGAAATCAAGAAGCCCGATATTCCATCACCGGTTTGTTACGTATAGCTCCTACTAATTGACACCTCATCAATACTAGGCGGAGAGGAGATTTGCAGCTGCCGTGAATTTCCCCGACCGTAAAACAGGTCATCTGGAAACGGCCCGGAGGGGGAATGCGTCCCCCTTGCTCTCGCTTCGCATTCATAGGCGTACCGCGGGGGACGACGTTCTCGTTTTCTTCCTAGATTGCGTATGCTCCGGCGACTCGTCGCGCTCCGTGAGCCACCGGATGATCTTCGGGCCGAACTCCCGCTGGGTCTTGGAGCTCACGTAGATTCCGATGTGGCCCGTGTCGAGGCAGAGGTCCTCCTTGTCCGTGCTTCCGATCTTGCTCGTGAGCTGATCGCAGGCAGCGGGCGGAACGAGGTGGTCGTACTTGCCGTAGATGTTGAGCACGGGCATTGTGATGTTCTTCAGATCCACCTTCTTGCCGCCCAGGACGAGCTCGTTCTTGATCAGGAGGTTTTCGCGGAACATCCACTGGATGAAGTCCCGGAAGGCCTCGCCGGGCAGGTCGGGGCTGTCGAAGATCCACCGCTCCATGCGGACGAAGTTCTCCACGAAGTCCCTGTTGTGGATGTTCTCCACCAGCCCCACGTACTTGTCGATCATGAGCCGCGCCGGGTTGAGCAGCAAAAACCCCAGGTTCATGATGTCGCCGGGGATGTTCCCGTAGGAGTCCACCAGCTTGTCGGGGTCCAGCGAGCGGGCCCAGACGTTGAGCAGTCCCGCGTCGTGGTCGAAGTTCGTCGGCGTCACCGTCAGGACCAGGTTTTTCACCTTCTCCGGGTGCAGCGCCGCATACATGACGCTCATCGTGCCACCCTGGCAGATGGCCATGATGTTGAGCTGATCGATGCCGTGCGTCTCCAGAATGAAATCCACGGCGTCGCCGATGTAGCCGTTGACGTGGTCGTCGAGGTTGAGGAACCGGTCCTTGCGGGTCGGGTAACCCCAGTCGAGCATGTAGATGTCGAGGCCGGCGTTGAGGAAGGTTTCCACGACACTGCGGCCCGGCTGCAGGTCGAGCATCGTCTCCCGGTTCACTTGGGCGTAGACGATGAAAAGCGGTGTCTTGAGCAGAGGCTCCGTCCTGGGGTGGTAGTGCTTGAGCTTGACGCGGTCCTCCTGCCAGACGACGTCGTAGGGGGTGACGGCGATATCCGTCTCCAGCGGACCCAGGAGGACCTCTTTGGCCTTCCGGACCTGGTCGTGGAACTTGGCCGAGTCGCCGGCCACCCGGGCCATGATCAAATCGGCCGCCATGACGTAGGGAGCCATCATTTCGGAAAGATGGGTTTTTTTCTCACTCTCCATTTCGCTTCACCTTCCTCTCGAGCTCTTTGACCCTCTTCTTCAGGATGTGCAGGTTCTTGTACAGCTCGTCCATGTCCCGGTTGGTGGGGATGGGCAGGTTCTGCAGCTGATCCATGAAGAACTCCGCCCGGGCTGTCCGATAGTCGTGCAGTTTGTTGAGCGTCTCCGTCTGGGTGTTCATGTAGTCGTCGGACCTCAGCAGTTTCATGTAGTGGTCCTCGAGCTTCTGGATCCAGAGCTGGTAGAGGGCGTGAGAATCCTTGATGGCCGCCTTGCCCTCCTTCTCCATCTTGGCGATTTCCTCCTGGACACCGTAATAGGACTTCTCCACGGGGATCATGAGCAGCTGAAGAAACTCGGTCAGGGCCGACTGGAAGTCCGATGCCTTCTCGATGGCCTTATTGAAGCGCTCCTGGTAGTAGCGGTTCAGTCCCAGCTGGGGGACGTTCAGGATCTTCCGGAAATCCTCCCCCTGGGCGTCGTAAAAGGATTTCGTCATCTGCTTCACGATCTCCGCCATGTTCTCGGGCTCCCCCGTGGCCGTCGCGCCCGTCATTTCCGCGAACTGTTTCTGGAGCTTGATGGAATACCCCCAGAAGGGCTGAAGCATCTTGAGCATCATGTCCGGGACGGACTTCGCGGACTGGAAGTCCCCGGGTTTCGGCGTGCCTGCCATGGAGGACAGCGCCTGGAAGAATTCGAAAAGACCCTTTCCGATTTCATCGGGGCCCGGTTGTCTTCCCGTCTCCCCGGCGTTTTCGGGTGCTGCGCCGACAGGAGCCTGCCAGACATGGGCTGTCCGCTTCATCGCCTCCTCCCAGGCGCCGAGCTGCATCTCGATCCATTCCTGGAATTGCGCGTTGTCCCGTATCTTTTCATTCTCGTTCATAACCGATATCATTCCTTTGACGCACTCGTCGTTCGCTATCGAAAACAATCTTGTCGCGTGAAAGCAATCGCATGATCTTCTGAAGCGATTTTATTAGCTATCCTGCCCTTCCATCCAGCACCGTATGCACCATCTGAAGGATTCTTTCCTGCTGTTCCGTCAGATTCGCCTCGGAAGAAAATATCTCAAGAAGTTCAAGGACCCGTTCGCGATCCTGTTTTCCTGAAAGGAGATTTGGCAGTGTTTCGAGCGCCTGCTGCGGCTCCAAGTCAACGATAATCGCCTGCTCTGTCCGGATCCGCCGGACATCATTGTCCGGCAGGCTTGAAAACAGTTTATCTTTTTTAATCCATTTGTCGGCATGTTCCAGACGGTACAGGGGTATTTCGCCTTCGCCCCGATGCAGCAGTTCCCCGATTCTCGCCAGCGCTTCGGCATACCCTCCCCGCTCGATGGCAGCGAGGGCCTCCTTGACGACAGGAATATCCCGTGGGCTTGCGGTTTTCTGGAAGGCAAAGTCTTTGGTGTTTTCGACAACGTCGAAAATGATCATGGGGACATAGATCTGGAAGAAAAGCATTTCCCCCCAAGCATCCCGCATATCCCGGTAGAGATCCAGCGAGGCGCTCATGGCTCTCGAATAGGTATTTTCGGCCTTTCGGAAAGTATTTTCTTTCGAAGCCGGCAATCGAGATTGGCTCACGAAGGAAGCAAGCGCAGGCATGGGCCAAAGCAGCGGGTTGAGATTGCTGAATGCCCATCGCTGCATCCTCAGGGGATGACATATCCGGCCAAGGTAGGCTGTCCTGTCGTTGGTTATCGCGCGCACGACGGGCCGCCAGCAAAGCGAATAGATCTTTTCATTCAGCTCCGAAACAGCTTCCACCGCCTCGAAAGGCTTTTCATCGATTCGTCCGTCCTTATCAAGCAGCTTCAATTCCTCGAGACGTTTTTCTTTCAGTGAGACGTCGTATTTTGTTTTCCCGGTCTCAGCGGTATCCTGGATCTCCATGCCGTAGAGACCCGGGGGCAGCAAATAGATGTATTCGAGGATCCCCACAATTTCGTTGTGCTCCTTTTTCGCTACCTGCCCTGAGACGAAAATACCCAGGTGCCCTATACTCTGATGCATGAGACCCACGATCACTTGGCCATCCGCCTTGACTTCCTCCGTGGAACTGTAGGTATCTGCAACCCAGTTGAAGGCCTGCTCGGGCGGGGTGATATTGTCACCCAAGGACGCAAATACGATGATCGGTGCGCGTATGGCCTTCAGATCGAAGTAGCTTCCCTGTTCCCTTTTGACTTCTCCCCGGGTCAGCTTGTTTCCGACAAAAAGGTTTTCGACGATCCAAGTGATCTCCCCCTCATTCATGAGGTAGAAGCCGCCCCACCATTTCTCAAATTCTAGGAATCGCGGCGCTTCTGTGTCAATGTTTGCATACACGTGATAATACTTGTCCCAGAAACTATTTGCGGGATTGAGGTTCTCGAAATTCCCCACAAGATAAGCCCCATCGAAGATTCCATCCCCTATGTCGCTTGCGAAACGCGACGTCCATGAGCCTCCGAGAAGTCCGCCTGCATAGCGCATCGGGTTCTTTCCGTCGCTGCCCCCCCAGTAAGACATGGGGGCCCCGTTGATCACAACTGCCCCGGTCAGTTCGGGTGCCGTCGCGGCCAGGAGCATGGCTGCCCATCCCCCCTGGCAATTCCCGACGAGGACGGGCTTGGGACTGTCCGGATGACTCTCGATGATGATTTTCAAAAAATGAACCTCCGCCGCTGTCACGTCCGTCAGTTTCTGCCCCTTTACGGGCATCGGGAAAAAGGAAATGAAATAGACTGGGTGTCCTGCTCTTAGTGCGACGCCGATTTCGGAGTCTTCCTTGAAGCCGCCGATTCCAGGTCCATGGCCGGCACGCGGATCAATGATGACAAAGGGCCGCTTCGAGTTATTGATGACAGAGCCTCGGGGGGGAATGATCCTGAGGAGTGCGTAATTCACCGGTCTCTCGAGACTGCGGCCGTCCATGATAATCTCGTAATCGAAAAAGAGAACCGGCGGTTTGCCTGCCTTTTCATGATCGATCCAGTTGTTCCCCCGCTGACGGAGGGTGTCCCAGAAGAGGATGCTCCGCTGGACCGAATCCTTCCAGTAGGCATTCCAGCTTTGCCAGAGTTCATGGGGGGACGGGGACTTGAGCGATTTTTCTTTTGGAAGGCATTCCTGGATCTGGGCCGAAAAGCCCTTCTGGGCATCCGCACACCTTTTCACATATTGTTGGCCTATTTTTAAATACGCGTCGAAAAGAATCGTAAGTTGTTTTGCGTACTCATACATTTTAGGACCGTTCATTATTGTCCTCCTTCGTCTTGGTTAAATAAAAACAGTCATGCTTGGGAGACATTGAATACCTTGCTGCAGCAGCTTCAGATACTTCCTTTTCAATTTTCATAGCGACAATACGCATGAATGAACACTCATTTCTTATTTATAGAAGTAGGTTATGAGCATGGATCCGAAAATCTGCTCGTTGCTCGGTTGCGTATCGAATTGCTTCGTCCTGTAGATGACGGCATAGGACACCTTCAGGCTGGACATGGTAAATCCCACGCCCGCCATAAAATCGGCGACAAACTGCTTCTTTTCTACGCTCTGACTGCTTCTGAATGTGTTTCCGTCAAGAAAAATGTCATGCGCAATGGCCCGCCCCTCGGCGCCCAGAAAGAAGTAAACGCCCAGACGGCTGCTTTCCGGACGGTTGGAGCCCTCGCTGCCGGAGACCGCGCCGTTTTCGCAGCCCGGGCGTATGAGGCAGGTCCCGTAATCATCCGGCCTGTTCCACCCGAAGCGTAACTCCGCCCCCGCGTTGGCATAGATGTATACATTGCCGACTCTGCCTCCCATGTGAGGGATCAAGTCGAATCCCCACTGATTGCCCGTCTCCGTCTTCAGCCACTTCCATTTGCGCTCGTAGATGAGTTCCAGGGTTGGCTCATCATGCAGCTGGTTGTCCCAGCCCTTGGGATCGTCTTGTCCCAGTATTTTGTGCACCCATTCCTGGGCATCCTCTGCATACGAGTGGCGCCCCACGATCCCTATGTCCACTTCCATCGCGTCCATGTACCAGTCGGTTTTCTTAAGAAAGCCCATCCCTAGGTACAAATAACCGGCATAGGGACGGTCATAGATGTTCGGCGTCGTTCGATTCAGATCGTCAGGGGTGTAGATGTTCTGGCCGACGGCAACATACAGGGCCGACTGAAACCCGGGCGAGTAGACAAAGGGCAGCGCCTTGATTAAGGAATGGTACCAGGGCGTGGTGGCGGGCCGGACGGAGTCACCGTCCGGCTGCCAGGAAATCCAGGGCGACGTCCAGGTCAACTTCACGCCGTTGGTGTAATTGCTGTCGGTCTTCGCCAGGGCATCATTTTCCCAGTAGATGCTCATAGTACCGTAATTTTGTGCTTCCTCACACTGAGCGGCGTTAGGGAGGGTCAGAATCGAGAGCAGACAGAAATGAAGAAGAGCCTTTTGTTTCGCCGTTATTTTCATGGGAGATCTCGCCCCGCCGTTTTCTCAGCTTTCCTGAGCACATATAAGAGGATTTACATATGTATAATCATCATCATTTTTCGTCATATGAAGTTGATATAATATCTACAGCAATGTTTTGACACGTCCCCGTGTCAAAATTATTCTTCCTCACACATTCCGCCACAATCTTAAATGTGTGGCGCGAGCTCAGCACCGAACGACTCTGCCCCTGACGTTATCCACCACTTCTCGGATATGCGACCTTAATATTCGTCGTGAAATAAAGTACCGGTTACTCATCTATAGCAGTTGGAGCCCGGATGGCCGGTACCAAGATATTTCCATCCATATCCCTGACCAGCCGCTGGAAATCAGGTGAAGCAAACAACAACCTCGCTGCAACATCTCTGAGACGGTCCACCTGGTCGGCTTGGAGAGAGAATGAGGTTGGTATGCTATGAAAATAGTCCCTCTCGGTCTTTTCCGGAAGCGAGTTGAATGCCAGGTGAATTATGTAAAAATCAAGTGGTTTGTTCTTCGCTTCATCCTCTACTTGCCAGTCTTTGATAGTGCGACGCAAAAGATCGATTGTTTCATAATTGTATTTATTCACCATAACAGTGGAAGATAATTCCATTACTGGCCCAATGCCTGGAATATCTCCGACAATACTCCAGGCTGGTCTTGCCGTTGTTTCCGCATCAACAATAATGAAAGCGATTCTTCGTATACCGCTAATGTTGGACTTGTCGAGGACTTCCCGAATGCCTCCGCTAACCATGACTCTATCGATAATGGCTCGAATTCCAAGATTGTCTGATACACCTCCGTCTACGAGATGAATAAACGGCTTATTTTTCTTATCCAGGTACGTATTCGCAATGACTGCCATTTGATACGCACGGCTATCCGGATCGGCTGTCTGAGGAACTTTTGTTATCCATTCGGGTATTTCCATTCCACAGCTTCCGGCATAGTTTCTGATCACCACCGGAGACAAGGGCCCCGGGAAGGCCGATGAGGCCGCTACAGCCCTCGATACAGGAAACCGGCTGTAATCGGAACAAATCCAGTTGAAAGTCTCGCGCGTGAAAGGAAAAGAGACGCCGTCGATCATGTCCGTGGCCAGGATTACAATGAGTGGTCCGTTTTTCTTGTCCATATTTGAGAGAGCCACCCCTTCAAACAGCATACGGTCATAGTATTCTTGGGCTAGGTCGCTACGGCCGAAACGGGGGGACCACAAACGTGGCCAGTTGAAGGGATTGAGAAACGCACGAAGCAGATCGCCCTGCACATCCTGCGTTAAGAATTTCTCCCGGTAATCTTTAAAAATATTATCCCCACGTAGACCATAATAGGCCGCTGTAAAGCTTCCACCGGATACGGCAACGATGATGCTAACTTCGTCGAGCATGGTCCGTTGCCTGCTTCCGTTCGTTGTTTCTGCAATTCGTCCTGTCAATTCGACACTTCTCAGTGCCTCCAGAGTACCGTAAGACAATGCGGCCGCTCGAGTTCCCCCCCCGGAAAAAGCAAGGATCAAAAATAGTGGACTGGCTTTGCTGTGCGCTAGATTGACACTGCGCTCCTCAGGGGTATCAATGGTATCTCGCTTAATATTCAGCGGATATTCTGTTGCGCAGGAGAGAAGAAACAGCATAAATAGGACAATACCTGCTGCGACGACGGTCCTGCATCGATGCACTGGGTATTTCTGCATGGTCGATCCAACCAGTAATGATGGGCGTTCTATGAACAATCGTATGCGCATGCTATTTCATGGACATTCATGTCTGATCTTTGACCTGGCGGAGCCCCGACACATCATACTTGACGTGCATTGATCACCGTATGCCCGGCAAGATTGTTTGGTGCAGGGCTGATAGAGATAGTCCGAATATTGGTCAAGGGGATGATAAGTAAGGCTCCATCAATTACCAGCGTAATGGATTGATTTTTCAGCATGCGATCAAGGATGGAAGTCGCTCTCATCTTGTTCTCATCGCTCTTCTCGCTGACAAATGCCATCTCATTTCCATCCATGAATGTGACGCGACATCGCATAACATTGTGAGTGACGTTCATATGGGCGCTCCTATCTCATGCCTACATGTATCTTTGTTCATCACAGCAGGACTATCGCAGATCAATTGACTTCATTATTGATAATAAGCATTCAGCACATACTGCTGGATCATCCGGTGTGTATTAAAAAATGATCCGTTAATTGCGATGCAATGCCGCATAATTTCCAAGAAATGGTCATTGTGATGATAGAATATCGGAATAATCGTCTTCTCAAGCTTTTCGTACAGAGTTGTTACCTCTGCAGCTTCATCGGATCCATCATTATCCCCAATCGACCAACCGGTTAGCCCCTCAATGTGGCCCTCGTGCCACCAACCGTCAAGCACGCTGAAACTTGGAATCCCGTTCAGAGCCGCCTTCATCCCGCTGGTGCCGGATGCCTCACGAGGAACTTGTGGTGTATTCAGCCAGATATCGACCCCCGATGTAAGCATTTTTGCGAGTTTTAAATCGTAATTCTCGAGATATACAATCTTGATATTCCCCTTCATCGCGTTTTTTGCTTGTTGGATGCGCTGAATGAGTGTCTTGCCGCCATCGTCGCGAGGATGTGCTTTTCCTGCATAGATGATCTGAAACGGACCGATTTGAGCCGCAATATATTTCAGCCGCTCAATATCCCGGAACAAGAGATCGCCTCTCTTATAGGAAGTGGCACGCCGGGCAAAACCTATGGTCATGACGTTCATGCCCATTCCACAATTTGTCTCGCGGTTTATGTATTCCAGTAATGTCTTTTTCGCGGTCATATGTGCATTCCATACTTTATTTTTCGGAATGCTCAATGCATACCGAAGGTTGAAATTGTCCAATTTCCAGCCGGGGATGTATCGATCGTAAAGCTCTTGGAATGGTTCGGAGGTCCAGGTAGCTGCATGAACCCCGTTCGTGATGGCATCTACATGATAGCCTGCGTACATCAACCTGGATACCTCGCCATGTTTTTTTGCAACCCCATTGATATAATGACTAAGATTAAGCGCGAGATAGGTCATGTTCAGCACTTTGTTCTCATCGGAGACGTCACGAATATCCGGATATTCTCTTGGTATCCGGAGAATTCGTCTAACCAGCTCCGAACTGAAAGAGTCGGCCAGATCCACTAGAACCTCACTTATCCTCAGCACATCCCTCACAAGGTTCATAGGGAACTGATCGTGGCCCGCTGGAACTGGCGTATGAGTAGTGAATACACACTGTTTTCGGACAGATTCGATATCGTTTTGCGTTATTTTTATCCGGCCTGCTCTTTTCACTTCCTGATCCAGTAGCTCCATCGTGAGCAATCCGGAGTGACCCTCGTTCATGTGATAACGTTTTATACAGTCATAACCAAGTGAACGCAGTATCCTGGCACCTCCAATCCCAAGAACGATTTCCTGGCAGAGTCGATATCGCTCATCCCCACCATAGAGATGATCCGTTAATGATCTGTCCTGCGCATCGTTTTCTGCCAAATCCGTATCCAGAAAATAGACGGGCACCTTGAAGCCCCCAATGCCCACAACCTCGTAAAGCCATGGTCGGATGAGTACATTGCGCCCTTCAATCGCTACGTCAGCCCGCTGGGGAAGGGCTTTCAAATAATCCTCGATCACCCATTGCACGGCCTCCTCCCTCTGCCACCCATTCTCATCTAAATGCTGATAAAAATACCCCTTCCGGTGCAGTAGCGTTATTCCGACCAGGGGGACAGACAGATCGGCTGCAGATCGGATGGTATCTCCAGCAAGCACCCCCAATCCGCCGCTATAGGTCGGCATATCATCATCAAGTGCTATTTCCATCGTGAAGTAGGCGATGGTTCTCTCGTTTCGCATTGTCTGTCCTACACTATTCTGATACTCTGTATTTCCTTTATAAACTGATCTCGTATGGGCTAAGCAATGGGTCCGTGCATTCTTCCAAAACCATCACTTTACTATTTTGTTTAGATGAACTGATTATGGACTTCTGGCACTCATTCTGGCCCCTCCTTCAAGTCATGCAAAGCTATCTTCGCCATATCCAATTTTTTACAGTAATACCCTTCCAGCAAGGTAAATATAGTCTCCTGCATTTCCTTTGGGACGTCCACGGGTACGGATGAGTGGGCGCTTTCCCGTGGAGTCGAAATAGCCAACGGGGCCTTGATGCTTTTGTTCTTCGTGTCTTCCAAGCAGTCGAGTTGCCACTGCAAATTCTTTATTTCATTGCTCAGCTGTAAGACTCTTTTGACTGTCTCCTGCTTCATTTTCTACCTGCCTCCTTCCATCAACTCTTAGGAAAGAAGGGTTGATGATTACAAAATTCGGCCAGTAGCATGAATTTGCATGGAACACGGCATGCCTTGGTGACTCCGTAATGAATATCTCATAAGCACATCAAGTGCCGTAAGATAGATTGCAGTATGGTGTGACTTGTATCGTCGTCATCTCGGGAACTGTGTTTTTCTTCGTCAAGAATGCTATGAACGACCATGTCATCCAGGATAAACATCAGGATAACGAGCAATCCGATTGTCTCTAGCCGATCCATCCTTTTATAACCATATTTCGATTATTCTCTCTCTATTGTGTAAATTAATGTTATTTTCCTCCCGTACTTCGTATATGCGATAGGGATAGTCGCCCAAGCCCTCACGGAACCTTCTTTCTGGATGACGATGAATATCTCTTTCGTGGATTCCACTCGAATCGCTCCACACCCCTGCGGCGGTTTCGGCAGGGCCTCATAAGGAGTGCCATTTTTTATGTCCTCAATCCAGATCACGATTTCCTGTGGCAGTTCAACGTCCTGGGGAAATCCATCACCTGCGGTAAATAAGGTTGAGAACAGAATAATGACCACCAGAACCGATATATTCTGTAATTCTATTATCCTCATCTGGTATCACCGTAATTGAGAGCTGCTTGCCTTTTACCTTCAATAGAACAGGGTAAAGCCGATCAAACCGATGTTGCTATTTACACCGAGGTTCGGCGATTTTATTCCCGCATTCGAGAGATGCCGAAAGCGGTACTCTACGTTGATAGCGCTTCCTCGTGAGATAAATACACTCATCCCCGCTCCAATCGTATCCGCAAAAAGGAATCCCTGGGCCTGGTCCGCCGTATCGAGTGTCATATAGTGGGGTCCGACAGATCCCAATGCATACATGGATATTGTTTCGTTCACGGGATACGAGTACTTCAGTCCGATGCCTAGCCCGATCTCAGCATTTTGTTTCGGTGTGCCTGACGGATTGAATTGGGGTTCGATGAACACCGTAAGCGTACCCCGGTGTTCACGAATTAAGGGAAGCCATCGCTTCGCGTCCACACCCAGATGAAGAATAAGGAATATCGGCACATAGGGTCCTTCGGCGACCCGCCCATACCCGGCACCCGTATATAAACCCCACTCGTTGAAATAACTGTCGCTGACGCTTTGCGGAACGATCCTTCCATCTGCCGACCATGCCGATCCAACTGCCGACAGGGCCATTAAGGCTGTGAGTATGCAAATGCGATAGAGGTTGGGCTTTCCTGACATAAAGACGGATGCTTCCCTCATACGGAGCATACTCTCAGACTGTGACTCCCTTGCGATAGCGCCCCTGGGGCAACTTTATTGCCACCCGGTATGAATCGTCATGGTCGGGTTGTTCCTGTCGGGGACAAGCTCTACCGCACCGACCAATATATCATCGAAAAATTGGGCTTTCGTTCCCCTGTAGTAGTAGGTATCCACCGTTTCCTGGGCCGCCCCGATCGTTACGATCACCGGTGACGATTCGACGCCGCACACGAGGTCGGGGTCCGCCAGGTGAACGCCGGGCCTGGAGAGAATAAAATCCGTGACGCGCCACCTCGCAAAGTCAAACACTGCGGCCCTGATTCGCCATACGCCGGTTGCACGGTAATCGGCACCGTAAAGCGCCAAGATCGCATTCCGTTCCCGAATGTAAGTCATTGCAGGGTTTCCGGCGTCCTGGATCACGATTTCCGAAAGGTTGCGATTGAAGTCCAAATCGGGCCAATCCGCACAGGAATAACGCAAGTGAAACGTTTCATTTGCTTTCCCTTCAATCAGCATGTGCCATCTATCGCCAACGATGGACACGGCTACATTGCAGAAATCCCCCCGGAGAATTGGCTTGCCGCCATTCAGGATGACAGGGCGCGTGGGGTCATTCACCGAATACAGATAATGTCCAGATACTCCCTTTCGATGCTGCACGATCAGGTAACGATTCTCTTTGTCATCGATTACCAGGATCGGGTAAACCGCGTCTTGTAGGATTGGATTGCCTGCATATTTCGTGAACGCAACCCCGTTTTGACCTCTTGCGTAACCCACAGCATCAAGAGATCCACGGTAAAAACGATGGTATTCTGTCCCATCGAAATAATCGGTCTGTTCCGCTATCAGGCACTCCCACTGGACATACGTCCACTCCCGGTTCTCGTCTGTTCCGCATGCCACTAGGATGATTATGACTATCAGCAGCCCGATAATTTCTGTCATTTGACGGACACGATTACTTGGCGTCAAGAAGACTCCGCGGTGTAAATGGGTTCAGCACTGATCGCGTTCACGGACAACACACCTTTCAGGCTTGCGCATTATATGATGGCTCTTCTATAACTGTTCGAAGATGCAATTCGTCCCGCCATATTGATTCGGACGTCGGGTTGGGCAGTTGGGATCATCGGTCCATATTCCATCAACCACGATACGGTATTCGTACCGCCCGGGAGACAGGTAGACGACGGCGTACCATGTTCCATCCCTTCGCTTCTTCATGGGGGTGGCCTCCGGGTCCCATTGATTGAACGACCCGGCCACGCACACCTCATTTGCATCGGGGGCTATAAATAGAAACCGATGACGCTTTCTAACAATTCCTTTTGTGTCTGCCATAACGCTCCCTCCTGCTATTGTGATCATATATTCATTCCAGAGTCGTCATGCTGCAAGAAATCGTAACCGATCGGAACCGTTTCAGAAGGCGTCACGTTGATTCCAGCATGACGTGGACCGCGCTGTCGCCGCCGCACAACTCGGGGGTCAGATAACGAGTTATGGTATGATCCTGAATCAGAAGCATCTGTCTCAGAGCGCCGCGAGAGATCACGGCCGAGAGACCGCACCCGTAAAATACATCACCGCTCAGGTGGAGTACCGCGATATCGATATCACGGCTTACCTGAGAAGATATTCCTGCCATCCATTCAAAGCAGTTGCTGATCACGATCAAATTCCTTCTAAGATTCGACAACAACTCATCGAAATATCCGCTCTCGGATTCCAACCCTGCATACGCGACAAGGTTCTCCCGCAGATATTCTTGGCAGCGCTTGCCTATTTGCCGATTCATATCCGCAGGCAAGACAAGAATATTATCGTTGGCGACCCCCTCCTTGATTCGACCTCGTTCGTTGATCAGGTACAGTGCCGGAAACGGATCTTTCGCCAGAGGATCTGGAATTCGGGAGATCAAAAAGCCGGTGTTGTCCTCCAAATGCGGAAATAGCTTTCTGTACGATTCCATTTGCGGAAGTAACGTATGAGCGATGATCTCTTTAACCTTGGAAGTCGTAATTGTTTCGTGCTTCAAGAGTTCCTTCTTGAAGAGATTGAGAATCCCCGGGTAGCCGGATGCGGCCAGTAACCCGTCTCGGAATATGGCGATCTTGTGATTGCCATCGCAGTGAACATTACGAATATCCGGAGGGTGTGCATCCGTCCGGGTATCAGCCGCAACGATCGTATAGTGATTAAGGTGTGCACCGATGATGAGAGTCAAGCCATCCACTCCTTTTCGAAGATGCGGAGTCACATTGAGAATATTTTATCCTTCGATCATGCCCTCCATCCTCTAAGATAATGGATTGACACATTTGGATTCATTAACTGACATTACTCAAGAGGCCACGGCCTTGGTATGGTGCCGGCCACACGATTCTCCCCCCTCTGAGAAACATCACTGGACGTATTGCAGGATGACACAATGCAATGATGTACCTTTCCTACCAGATAGGTCTCCGGTCCGTGACACGGTCCGGACATCACCGCGAAGTTGTTTGAATTGGCATGCTTTTCTTTATGTACATGGCCAAGAAAGTATTGTGGGATCGGATTGATATCGGCATACCGAACACTGCTCAGTGGGATGATGCTTAGTCGCTCTCCCGTATTCAGGGTTATCGTATGTTTTTGAATGAAGCAATCGAGACAGGACGTATTCCGGAAAGTATCGTTATCCGTTGCATCCCATGCGCAGCCAATTTTATTCCCATCCGTGAATGTAATTGCACAGCACAACTCCTTCTTCGCATCCCTTATCGCACTGTTCATAGACTCTTGCCTCCAACGAGATTCCGGAAGTGATTAATTTAGTCAGATACATCGTTTAACAATGACCTGATACAAAATTACCGGTCTCTACTGAATGGAAGTGACTTCCCATCCTATCGCCCCCCGATGCAATGGCACGGACTATTTACTATTGTTCATGAATCCATAGTTACACGGCCCGTCGTTAAAATACGGCATCCTCTGGTCACCACATGACAAATGCTTCGCGCCCGCTACCGACCCCACCGAGAGGAGGAGGCGCCGCCGGGAAGGAGGGGGTATTCCCAAGGAATGCCGACAGCGCCTCCGTTATGCCCTCTCGGTATCTCGATCGTGACGAAATCAATGCTTCCAATCGTGATTTCACCCATGAGGTATGGATGAACCCCAGGATGTCCATGACGAATATCCAGACCCCTTTCTATTCTCTGAAAAACGTTTTATGCTGCTCGTGGGCACATAATCCCTCAGCTTGTTGGCCTGCCGTTCATGCACCACCGCCCAATACTTTGTATAACGTCACCAGATTGGTGAGCCGGGCCAAGCGGACGGCGATCAGCCCCTGCTGCGCGCTGTAGAGCGAGCGTTGCGCATCCAGAACATTTAGATAGCTGTCGATACCCCTTGCATACCTGGCATCGGAGAGGCGGTAGCTCTCAGCAGAGGCGTCCACCAGTGAACGCTGGGCATCCATCTGATCCCCCAGTGTTCCTCGTCGGGCAAGGGCATCGGCCACCTCCCGGAAAGCTGTCTGAATCGCCTTCTCATATTGGCTTAAAGCGATCTCCCGATCCGCCTTTGCCACATCCAGATTGGCCCACCTTGAACCAGCATCGAAGATTGGCAGAACGATCTGTGGCACAAAGCTCCAGGTCTCGGAGCCGGACTTGAAAAGTCCGGAGAGTTGGTCACTCGTGGTGCCGATGCTCGTGGTGAGCGTGATTCTCGGGAAAAAGGCGGCTCGGGCCGCACCAATGTTGGCGTTTGCCGCTTTCAGCAGACTCTCTGCCTGAAGAATGTCGGGGCGGTGCTGCAACGCCTCGGAGGGCAGGCCGGGAGTGAAATCCCGGGGTGACGTCACGTAGCTCAGCGCATCGGGCAGAAGGTCGGCCGGGACAGGCGAGCCGACCAGGAGGGTCAGTGCATTCTCGTCGAGGGACACCTGGCTCGTGTACCGGGCTATGTCCACCCGCGCCGCGTCCACCCGGGTCTGGGCTTGGCGAAGGTCCAGATCGGAGGAGGTGCCTACCTCGGCTCGACGCCGGATCATCTCGTAGGTCTCCCTTTGGGTCTCGAAGGTTGACTGGGCAAGCTTCAGATTCTCACGGTCGGCGGCAAGGGTCAGATAGGTGCTGGCCACTTCGGACACAAGCGAGATCTGCGCGCTGACGCGGGCCTGTTCCGTAGCAAGGTATCGTTCAAGCGCCGCATCCTTCAGGCTCCTGATGCGTCCGAGCAGGTCCAGCTCCCAAGAGCTGATGCCCAGATTGACGTTGTATAACTCAACCGTGGCCGGCTGACCGGTCCCTGAAACGATGCCGGGCACCCTTTCCTTGCTCCAGGCGCCTGCGGCATCAACCATGGGAAACAACTCAGATCGTTGAATACGATACAAGGCCCGGGTTCTTTCTACATTCAAAGCCGCCACACGCAGGTCGCGATTATTCGCCAGCGCCAAATCTATGATCCGCAGCAACTTCTCATCTACGAAGAATTCCTTCCATTTGATTTTGGAGACATCTGTCGTCCCTACTACAGTCTGCCGTTGCGTGTACACCGGGCCATCCGGCCAAGCGGCAGGTACCGGGGCTTCGGGGCGCGAGTAGGTCGGCGCCAGGGAGCACCCGACGGTAAGACCGATGAACATGCATAGTAAAAAGGAAAAGGATCTGTTCATAGTTCATCAAACCTCTGAATCTCCTTCTTTGACCCTGGTTGCTTCCCTACCTCTAAGCTTCTTCAACAGCCTTTCTTTCAAAGCAGCGAAGAATGTCTTGGCGGTGCCTGAAAGGGTCGTGTTATCTTGCTGGCCTTTGCCGAAGAGCATCTCGATCAGCACGTAGAAAAGGGGCGCAAAAATGATCACGAGAACCGTGGCTGTCACCATGCCGCCAAGCACACTCGTACCGATGGCATTCTGTGCTCCCGCACCTGCACCGGTTGCCACGGCCAGCGGCAGGACACCAAACCCGAAGGCCAGGGAGGTCATGATAATGGGGCGAAAACGCAGTCTTGCCCCCTCCAGAGTAGCCTCAATTAACCCCATCCCCTGCTCCACGCCTGCTTTGGCGAATTGGACGATCAGGATGGCGTTCTTCGTCGTCAGCCCCAAAGTGGTCAGGAGGCCTATTTGGAAATAGACGTCGTTGGGCAGCCCACGCAGGCTAGAGGCAATGATGCCACCGATCACACCCAGAGGAAGACCCATCAGGACCGAGATGGGAATGGGCCAACTCTCGTAGAGTGCCGCAAGGCACAGGAAGATCACGAAGATGGAAAAGGCATAAAGCAGCGACGCCTGGGCACTCGCCATCCGTTCCTGATAGGAGAGCCCCTGCCAGTCGTATCCAACCCCCCGCGGCAGCTCTCGGATGAAGCCCTCCATGACCTGCATGGCCTCACCGGAACTCCTTCCTGGCGCTGCCTCGCCGAGGATGTTGATAGACGGAAAGCCGTTGAATCGCTCGAGTTTAGGGGAGCCGTATGCCCAATGACCGGAAGCAAAGGAGGAAAAAGGAACCATTCGTCCAACGTTGTTGCGTACATGGAGCCTCTCCAAGTCGGTTGGCAACATGCGGTAAGGCGCGTCTGCCTGAACATAGACCCGCTTGACACGACCTGCTTGGATAAAGTCGTTGATGTAGGCGCTGCCGAAGGCGGCTGAGATCGTATTGTGGATTGAGCTGATGGGCACTCCAAGAGCGCCCGCCTTCTCCCAATCCACGTCGATCCGGTATTCGGGGACGTCTTCAAACCCATTGGGACGGACCTTTGTTAAGGTTGGCTCCGTAACCGCCTTGCCGAGAAGTCGGTTTCGGGCCGTCATCAGTTCCTCGTGGCCCAGCCCCCCCCTGTCCAACAATTGAAAATCGAATCCCTTCGCCGTGCCCAGCTCAACCACCGCCGGCGGGGGGAAGGCAAACACCATCGCGTTTCGAATCGTGGAGAATTTCTCCATGGCCCTCGCGGCGACCGCAGTGACCCTTAGTTCGGGCCGGTCGCGCAGTTCCCAATCCTTCATTCTGACGAAGGCGATTCCCGCAAGCTGTCCTCTGCCGGAAAAATTAACTCCAGATACTGTCATAACCGATTCAACTGCATCCCGCTCGTTCTCCGAGAAGTGGTTGCGCACTTTCTCCATGACCTTTCTGGTCTGCTCCAATGTCGCATTAGGCGGGAGCAGGGCCTGTACCAACAGGACCCCCTGGTCTTCGTCGGGGAGGTAGGCTGTGGGCATTCGGAGGAAGAGGATGCCCATGGCGATTACAATTGCGACAAAAACCGCCAAATATTTCATTTTATTGGATATGGAATTTCGAACTACTCGCATATAAAATTCCCTGGTTCGCAAGAACTGGTGATCGAACCATCGGAAAAACGGGCGCAGGAACCAGATGGCGTTCTCCGCCGGCTCGTGCGCAGCCGCTACCGGCTTGAGAAGCGAAGCACATAGAACAGGCGTCAGGATTAAGGCTACAAGCACCGACAAGAGCATTGAAGAGATAATGGTTATCGAGAACTGGCGATAAATGACACCCGTGGAACCACCAAAGAACGCCATGGGCCCGAAAACAGCTGACAGAACCAGTCCGATGCCGATCAGCGCGCTCGTGATCTGGTCCATCGACTTAGCCGTGGCCTCCCGCGGGGAGAGGCCCTCTTCGCTCATGATCCGCTCCACGTTCTCAACGACGACGATAGCATCGTCAACGAGCAGACCGATAGCTAGTACCATGGCGAACATGGTCAGCATGTTGATGGAGAAGCCGAAAAGCCCCAGTATCCCGAAAGTTCCCAGGATGACGACGGGAACGGCAATGGTTGGGATCAGGGTGGCCCGCATGCTGCCCATAAACAGGTACATGACGAGGAACACCAGCGCGATAGCCTCAAAGAGTGTCTTGACTACTTCGTCGATGGCCACGCGAACGAAGGGGGTGGTGTCGTACGGATAGATGACCTTCATCCCTGGTGGAAAAAACTGACTCATCTCGTCGAGCTTAGTCTTGATATTGTCGGCCGTCTGCAGTGCGTTGGCACCGGCAGCCTGACGGATGGCCAGTGCAGCAGAGGGCTTTCCATTATAGAACGCTTCGACATCGTAGGATTCGGTCCCCAGTTCTGTCCGTCCCACATCCTTGATACGCACGATGGACCCATCTAGGTTGGTGCGGAGAGGAATTGCAGCAAACTCCTCAGGCGTTTTCAGAAGATTCTGGACAACAATGCTGGCATTCAGACTTTGACCTTCAACCGCCGGCGTCCCGCCGAATTGGCCGGCCGAAACCTCCACATTGTAGGCTTTAAGGGCAGTAGCAACATCCTGAACGGTCATCTGGTAATTTGTCAGCTTATCGGGATTGAGCCAAATCCGCATGGAATACTGAGTACCGAAGATCTCCACTTCGCCGACGCCCGGCACTCGCGAGAGCACTTTTTCCAGAGTGGATTGGGCATAATCCCTCAGATCGTTGCCATCCATGCTTCCATCTTCAGAGATCAAGCCAGCAAGCAGAAGGTAATTTCGAGTGGATTTGCTGACTTTAACCCCTTGCCTCTGCACTACCTCGGGCAGGCTTGCCATGGCCAGTTGCAGCTTGTTCTGCACCTGGGACCAAGCGAGATCAGGGTCGGTTCCCGGGGCAAAGGTCAGCTCGATGCGAGCATTGCCCGAGGAGTCACTATTGGCCGACATATACAGCATCTTGTCGAAACCGGTCATCTTCTGTTCGATGATCTGCGTTACGCTGTTCTCGACAGTCTCCGCAGAGGCGCCTGGATAGAAGGCGGTAATAGCGATCGATGGCGGGGCGATGGGGGGATACTGCGAAATAGGCATGTTGTAGATCGCAAGCCCTCCCGCAGACATGATAATGATGGCGATGACCCACGCAAATACAGGACGGTCCAGAAAGAATCTTGAAAGCATCGCGCGCCTCCGTTAGTTTGACTTTTCGGCCGGAGGAGCGGTCGTCTTGCTCTGTCCACTCTTGGCCGCATCGAAGGGCACCACCTTCACGGAAGCACCGGGTCTGACCTTTTGAATGCCTTCCACGACCACCCTGTCGCCAGGGGCCAGACCGTCCGAGACGAGCCACTTGTCGCCGATCGTGCGATCTAGCGCGAGCATCCGTTGCTGTACCTTGTTTTCGGCATCGACAACTAGGGCTAGAGGATTTCCTTTCGGGTCGCGGCTGACGCCCAACTGCGGGACGAGGAGTGCCTTCTCGTTGACCCCCTCCTCTAATATGGCGCGCACAAACATGCCGGGCAGTAGGGTCCGTTTCGGGTTGGGAAATACGATCCGCAGGATATAGGAACCGGTTGTCTGGTCTACTGTCACGTCCTGAAACTGGAGTGTCCCTTCTTGTGCGTATGGAGTACCGTCTTCCAGGATGAGCTTGACTTTTGCACGACTTGCGCTGTCACGCTTGAGCGCTCCGCTAGCCATGCTTTGCTGCAACCGCAGCAGGCTCGCACTCGACTGAGTAACATCAACATAGACGGGATCAATCTGCTGAATGGTAGCCAGCGGCATCCCTTGGCCTGCGGTGACAAGCGCCCCTACGGTAACAGACGATTTGCCGATGCGCCCGGCAATCGGGGCGGTCACGCGGGTGTATCCCAGGTTGATTCGAGCGGTCTCAACGGCCGCCTTGCTGGCTGCAATCTCCGCCTCTGCCTGTTTGAGGGCCGCCGTCGCATCGTCATATTCCTGGCGGCTCACCGCCTTGATCTCCACCAGTTCCTTGTAGCGCTCCGCCCGGAAACGGATGGAGGTGATGTTGCCCTCGGCGCGGGCTAGAGCCGCATTGGCGCTGTCATAGGCTGCCTGGTATGTCGCCGGGTCGATCTGGTAGAGGACATCGCCCGCCTTGACGTCGGAGCCTTCCGTGAAGAAGCGATTCTGGATGATCCCCCCCACCTGTGGACGTACCTCAGCGATCAAGAAGGCCGACGTCCTACCCGGCAAATCCGTGTTGATCGCTATGCGCTGGGGCTTTACCTCCACCACGGTAACCTCTTGTGAAGCATCGCGAGACGGCGCCTTGGCTGTGGAATTCCCGCACCCGGCCAGCGTCCATACCCCAATAAAGACTAACAATAGCGTGATCAACCCGGACATCCTCGAATTTACCTTCGTTGCTTTTGTCATCCTCACGTGCACACACACCTCGTTATTAACGAAAATTTACTCTGTAATTTTTTCTTTATCGTGTCCGCAGTAATTCCTTGTCACCATCGAATCACCAATTCAATTCGCGGATTGACGTGGTCCTTAATCAATTTCGTACCTCCCCAAGATGCGATCTGCTTCAGGTCAGACCAAAGTATCCCTTGAAGGCAGTCGCCTATTGATTCGATGCATTCTGAAAAAGTGGGTCTCTTGCCGCTATAATAGATGCGAGCCTCGACTTCACAGGAGCTATTAAGAGGATACTGTCTCAATTCAATCGAGTAATAAGCCCATATTCGGGCGGCCGTTTTCCATTTCTGGTAAGACTTGTCATTCCCCTTCAAAGTTCCTCCCGGCGCCTCATTTTCGGGACTGTTTTTGAACTGAATTGCGCCTGGGACAGTGAATTCGAGACTTCTTTTACACAATCGATTAGCCATTGTTGTCCCTTCTGCTGCTGTAACAATGTATGAGCAAAAGAATGACGTAGACGACCGCAAACAACAGCATGATGATTGAAAATCCCATACTCTCAACCTGAGAATGAACATTCATTCCGAATAAATATTAAAAAATTGGTCATATAACAGCCTATTACTTTTTGTCCGTTTGATACCTTATAGATCATCGCAAATAACAGCATCACGCTGTATGGCCTATAATAAAGCGAATGAACATTCATTCTCAGCGAGCGTTTAAAAAAAGTTGTGAAAACTAACATTTCAGTGAATGAATCATTACGCGAAATTACTTGAAAATCCGTAATCTCTTCCATAAACAAGACAATTAATCGTCATCATTCAATATTATCAATACGCCCATTGTTGGTTGCCTCTTGTTCTTGTGGTATTATTATGTCAACTAGGACACGTAGACCTGCTTGGGTAGTGTATGTTTTTCTGATCGTCACAGAACCCTTGTTTTCAACTAAGCGTTGATAATCGACCAACTCCAACTCCATACCATCACCGACTACGATGACAGATTTCCTCATGCCGCTTCACCAATCCTCGCCTGGCACATTCGATGGGGAGGAAAATTCATTCATTTTCGCTATCAGCTCTGATCATTGCGGTCTTCATACCCTGGACATAGTCTCATGCTAGCGAAGTCAACGGGCCAGAAGCCAAGGGAATATGCATGGATATGGGAAAGACTTTGATAAACTGCAGGGTAGTCCCCAAATTGCAGAACTTGTCCATAGCATCTCTTTAATCCGATGCACCCAAGAACCTCACCCGGGTGCATCAGTCTTTCCCTGATTGATTTGTCGGCAGAACACCCTTCCAACATCACGCCCACGAGCGCCGCTCTTAACTCAAGGAACAACTCCTGGATGAGCTCGTCTTTGCTCATGGATTAGCAGTAAATCGAGCCAGTCCCAACCCCCGCACTATCGACGATCATCGCCATCGGCGCATCGTGATAGCCATGCTCCGCGCTAAGTTCGACAGATGCTTGTACAATCGCTTTTCGCTTATCCAATGGCTTGACTTCTTTCCCGGCCGTATTGTCATGAACTCTCATTTTTAGAAGTGATAATTGACCCCAAGCAGAAACATATGGTTTTGGGAGATGCTGTCGTCACCGCCCGAATTAAACTCATATTCAGCCCGCATGTAGCGATACGATAGATCAGCCGACCAGTTCGGTGTGATTTCGAAGTTCACACCGGCCATCAACTGCCATGCGAGAGCATTGTCAGATTCATCGACTGAGATTGCAGGTCCCGTCGCTTGGAGCTCGCCCCACGACCAGCCGATGCCGCCACCTACGTAAGGGTGGATCCTCCCTTCAGGATATCGGAGAATCAGGTTGAGCATCACATTCATCGCCTTGAAATCTCCATTGGCCCCGGGCTCGTCCAGATCCTGCTCTGCCAGGTAGGCATATTCCAGCTCAATGGCCAACCACTTGAAGGTGGGGACGATATAGCCAGCCTTGACCCCAAGCGCCCAACTGTCATCGAGACTGATATCACGACCGTTCTCCAGGTCATCCGGCATGACATAGCCTCCGAATACGCCTACGTAGAATGGTCCCGCTTCCCCAGCTTTAGCAGCAGGGGTAACCAACAGGACGAGTGCGAACACGAGTATGGAAACAAAGATGGAATTGTATATCCTTTTCATCGCATCCTCTCCTTTCATCCAGACGTATGCTGGACTTTCGATGAATGAATTGTATGATTCTAGGGCACCTGTGTCTTCGTCTGAAAGAACATCCCAATCTTCCTGTAGTGATTATCCATGAACTTCTGGAAGTCCTCGAAGCCTTTCTTGTACATTGAAGCCCACTCCCTGGCCGCTTTTTTTGTTTCTTCAGGCATGCCGACCGCCTGGTCGATGTAAAGATTCATCATCTTCTCCATCTGCTCCTGGTAAGCATTCATGTTACCGAGGAAAGTCATGTAGACGTTCTTGTTGCAATCGAACATTTGCTTGAAAATCTCATGGGACTGCATCATCATTCTCTTACCTCCTTTCTTTTATCTCCATGCGCAAGCGGTCGTCTTCCATTTTTTGTAAACCTCATTATTCTATTTGAGGGAGTTTCCCAGCGCCTCATTTCCGTGTCCGTATTAAAACTGAATTTTGCCTGGGACAGTGAATTCGAAGCTTCAGATAATCGATTAATCATTTTTGTCCCTTTTGCTGTGGGGGAAAAGGCATGATGATCGAAAATCCCACATGATTGACTCTCGAATGAACATTCATTCCACGGGGAAATCAAAAAAATGGTCATCTGACACCATGCGCTATCTTATTCCATTTTCCTCTTTTGCATAGCACTGCAAGAATCAGAATTATGTTGTATAATTCCATAATATATCTGAATGAATATTCATTCCATAAATATTGAAAAAATAACCACCGTTAAGTTAATGTTTATCTGGGGCTTTAATACCTTCCCAACAAGCTTCAACGAAATCATCAATCATTTTTTCGTCCAGCGTTATGAACCCAAGGACATGGTCTCGCGTAAGTGAGAGCATAGGACCGAATGAAAGTGCGAAATACACGGGTAAAGGGAAATCTTTTAGTATCTTTTGCGCAACACCTTGATCAAAGAGTGTTTGAAAGATATCTGATTCGTCAATAGATTCTCTAAATAACTTCTCTCTTCGCACGGTCACTCCGTATGGTGAATTCATATACTGCTCCATAAATCGAAAATGCATAGGATTTTCAATACAATACTTTATGAGCTTTGTTTTGAGATGAATGTATCTTTCATGTAAGGATCTCTCTGCACTATATCCTTCATGGAGGTGTGCCATGATCCTTTCGCGTAACTCAGAAAATAGATGTTGAATGAGCCCATCCTTGTTTTCGAAATAAGAGTAAATAGTACCCGTCCCCACACCAGCCTTATCGGCGATCATGGACATCGGTGCTTCGTGAAAGCCGTGTTCTGCTATGAGTTCCATGGCCGCTTGTAGAATAGCGTCGCGCTTTTCGACATTTTTCAAGAACATTTCCTCCTGAATGAATATTCATTCAGGAAATATATAACAAATATAGTTCTTCTTGTCAATAACATTTTTACTTTGAAATTTATTCATGATGGTCCTGCCTTCATCCATTATCGATATGAATTCATATCAGTAATGTTTTTGTTAGAAGTCACATTAAGCCAGTAGAACGAAATACATGCTGGCGATTTAGGCAGTTGTAAGTATTAGGATGGAACAATGGAACAAATGTAGAGGATTGCTGTTTAGCCAGTCTTCGTATTCGTTGGGAGTTAGAATTTGCCACTGCCTTTACGTAAACGTTGCTATCGAATGCTTCTCCGCATGGCATAAGATGCTCCGGTCATCCGTTCTGTTCTATATAAGGACTTTTCCTGCAGTTTCGATAACTCGACTGATGCCCTGACACACATTTTGAGACACAGTAATTACGTGTATGATTTTGTCCACCTCTTTTTTTAAATCGTCTAATTTTTTATTAAGACCAGCTATATTCTGCTTCATTTCTTGATATTCATGAGTTCTAGCTTTAATTTCGTCAATATCCATTTCGTTTAATATTTCATAAATAGAGTCCGCAAGACCGCGGATGCGATCCTTATCTTGAATTGTTGATGCATACCAATACGAAGTCGTTAAATGCTTATACAGTTGGCAATATGCTTCCTTGAGTTCTGCTTGAATATTTTTTTTGTCATCATCTGTTTTCTGCATAGGAACCGCCTTTCCTCATTACAGTTTACCGTTTCTTTCCAAGAGTATCGTAATAGTTTTTGACTCGTTTTCCCTCATTGATAATCTGGCTCATTAGTTGGTCTAGACTGCGACTATTTTCCTCGAACGCGGTGAATAGAAGTTCGTGGGCTTCCGCTAGCTTCGTCAAGGAGTCCTGAGTGGATTTCAAGATATCATCTGTAGTCTTCTGTTCAAGAAATAAAGCCGGAAGTATTGAGATTTCTGTTGCTTTACTTCGGGGATCAAAAGCCGAAATATTCTTTTGAATGAAAGAATCCTGAGTTCTAAGCATTCTGTCATATGATCTCCACGATATACTGCGAAGTCCATGTCCATTTTTCCCATCCTTATCAGGTGGCCGCCCAATATCCGCAATTAGAAGAGCGCATACCGCCTTCACCGGAACATTCATATCTCTTATAATGTCTTTGATATTTCTTTGCCTCTTCTGCTCGATTAGGAAATGACCAATGGCATCGATACCTGCAGTAAAGAAATTGATTTGTTCCTCCGAGATCCCAGCAGATAGCTTGCTAAACTCCGTAATTGGAATGGCTGCTACATTAGAAACGTATCCAGGAATAGTAATGACTTTCAGATCAATGGGCTTACCATGCACTTCTGTGCCGCGAAATTTAGTTAAGGATTCGCTGTTCCTTAGCTCAATCAAATTGTTCCCTAGCGCAGTGGATTGCGAATCCAACTCTTTAAATTGCTTATCACCTATTATCGCAGTGAGATTTTCGGCATAAACATTCATACCATTTAAGACTTCAATTCTCACAGCGATGTCTTGGTCATCAAATAATTTGTATTTCTCTTTATTCATTCTATCCAAAAAATTAAAATTCGGTTGATCGTAATCAACTACTATTGACGATATTTCGGCACGATAGATATTGTGCTGGACGAGGTCAAGAGCTCTTTCTGAATTTGTGATAGCCACAGAAGTAGCTTTAGAAAATGTTCCGATGCGATCGTTAGCTCTTGATGCGGCACATGCTGATACGAAAAATGAGACAGCGAAAATAATAGCTGCTCTTTTAGCCTGCTTCCAGAATGCTTGATCAAATAAAGGCTTGGATACCTGTTCCATATTCCCTCCCGCCCAATGGAGTATAACCGTTTAGTGTATAAAATACCCCGTTCTCTTACGAGTCACGGGGTTTTCAACTCATAGCTACCTGCCGTTTAGGGCTGAAGTTATGTATTTCTATTGCCTGTTTTGTTGGATTGATAGAATTAGTAAACGAAAAAGATTCTTATTTCAAGAATAATATTTCTCCGAGGATACATAATTGTTTAGCGAACTACCCATTGCATTTACATTTGTGGATCTTCGGAATCGTCACCCCGAGGGAATGCCTAAATCAGGAAAATGATTAGAAGCCTGTATTTTGCGTCAGGAACATAGCAAGCGGTTGCGGATTGTAATCTGCTTTTCCTCATTAATCTCAAATATCAAATACTTCAGGAGGCAACACAGGTACATCCACCGAAATTTCTTTCTTCCTCTGAACCTGTCCGCCTGCATGATATTTCCTTGATATCTTTTGTAATATCCTTTAATAGGCAATTCCATATCCATGAAATGGATTAACCCATAAAGGAGGAGCGCATGAACAAGGCAGATCTGATCAAGGAAGTCGAGAAGGTTACCAGCACGAAGAAGGAGGCCGCGGCTGCTGTCGATGCCGTTTTCGCAGCCATCACCAAGTCGCTGAAGAAGGGAGCTGATGTGACCATCGTCGGGTTCGGAACCTTCAAGGTAGCCAATCGGGCAGCCAGAACGGGACGCAACCCCCAGACAGGAAAGGCAATCAAGATCAAGGCAAAGAAGGTGCCCAAGTTCACGGCGGGCAAGGGGCTGAAGGATGCTGTGAAGTAGTTTTCTTATCAGTACTACGTTCGTCCATCAGGAAGGGACTCCGAATCAACCGGGGTCCCTTTTTTATTTAACCGCCTTTTTTCTCGGAAAACCGTGTGTCCAAGGAGATACTTCTGGCGAGGGCAGCAGATGTAGGACTCTCGGTTCTCCTCCAGGCAACTTCCACCCATTTTCTCCGATAATCTTTGTAAAGACCGGGATAGTCGCTGCATGATATTGACCTTTTGAGTCGACAACACCGAAAAACAAGTGATAGACGATCTTCCTATCCCCGGCTTTCCTATAATATTCAATGGCTGTGGTGATATTTACCTCCGTCCCTATCCTAATCTGTTTTGATACAACATCCTTGCTATTCACGTTGAATGGAGTAAGGTGCTCGCACTGAATAGAAAAAGGACCTGTAAGTATTTTAGAATCTGGATCGTGCCACAGGAGGTTTATGGCTACTATCGAACTCTGCTGATTCCCATTGTTTGTGAATACGATATCAGATGTACAAGCCGTACCATCGTATTCCGGTGTAGCAGTAAGAATTGTAACCTTCAAATCCTCATGAAAACGCCAATACTGAAAATAGAAGGTTAGAAAGGATATCAAAACAGCGAGCGCTGAGAACCCTAAAGCCAAGCTGGATATGATAAGTGACCAGTTTATCTTCTTGTTTTCATTCTCCTGCCTGTTTTCTTTGCTTGACAGTGTTTCTCCCTTCTCTGTTGTTTCCATACATCATCCCTCGTACCGCCTTATCTTCTTCAACGGATATTTCGCAAAGCGGACCAACTGTCTATGATGCCTTATTTGTCTATTTTGCTTGTTTCACGTCATACCTGTAGACGCCATCCTTCTTCACAATAGCCAGCTTGTGCTCCTTCCTCAAATGGGTAAGATGAACGGATACTGCCGCCTTGGTGGTCTTTGCCCTCTTGGCCATCTGTTCAATAGTCGCCCCATCCAGGAGCATCTCGTCGATCTTACCTGCAGTCGTTCCTTTGCCGTGTCGCAGCCAGTTCCTGTTCTTCAGTGATAATTCATGTGCCTTCGCTGCGTATGCAGTGTCTGTTCTATCCGACTTTTGTCCTGCACTCATGAGGCACCTCATTTGATAGATTATGTTCAAGTATATAGCACCACTGTCGAAATGGAACAAACATAAAAGGAGATACCCCATGCTCACCATCCCCCACAGAAAAATTAAATCCCGCGAGGCGACCATGACCTACTTGCTGGATCCTGTCCGACTCGAATCCTTCATCCTGGAACTTCGCATATACCTCAGGAGCACACAGCAGCTCTTTCAAAAGGAAGGTTTCGAGAATGATCCAAGGCAATGTGTTCACCGTACGATGTATGATCGACCAGAACCAGTTCTATTCAGGAGGTTCAATCGTTTTTGCACGGAGCGGGGATTAGACTGGGAAGGTGCCAGGGAGATGATGGAGGTCATGCTGAGTGAACGGTTTCTCTGCGAGTGCGAGATGGTCTGGAGGCAGAAGGATGAGCAGGTAGGGGAGAGATGAAGAGAAAATAGTAGATAATATAATATATTAGTTATGAGGGTTGGATACTCAAGAGCGTCCCCTCGATTATCTTCTGAAATTCGGGGGGTAGTTTACCCGCCCTGCATAGATAGTCTACTACGAGAACAGCAAATCGAGCAGCTTGTGGTGACTTAGAGCATAGCTGGCGTGCGTACTCATAATCGGATGAATTGACCATATATGCGAAACTAAGTTCTCTTAAAATCAGTGGAATGCGAGGTGCATCAGTCGGTGAGTCCAACAATTGCCTAATCAGTTGAATAAATCTGTCCCACTCAGGCATACTTAGATCCACAGCTGCAAATTGGTCGCCTCGCTGACTTTGTAGATACTTCTTGTACAATGTATTTCTGTAATCGTATGCATCGCGTCCCCCATACAACATCATGCGCAAGGCATCGGATAAATCTGATTCTTTTCCTGGATGTAAGTAAGCTTTAAATATATTGTACAGAATTATTGCCAATGACCGAGAAAATAGAGCCGCAAGGTCTAATATCAGTGCAGAGTGTACCACCTTAGAAGGATCCAGTTCAGGACGAGCCGAAATCAATGCACTTAGTGTTTTCCTGCATGCCTCAGCCGCATCCTCTATCATCCAATAACCCGATCTGTTGAATAGTATTACTGGTTGCAATTTAGTGTATTTAACCCCTATATCTAAATACATATCCCATGCATCGATTGAGCATATATGTCCTTTTGCCTTCTTGTAATTGCGTGACGTGACGTCTGCGAACAGATCGAACTCATCTTCTGAAAGTAATATTATTCCAAATTTATTTGCCGACAATCTGTGATCTAGCTCGATAAATGAACCTCTTCTGAGAATACAGAAGCCCTGACCTGCTTTAAATCTATCCAGTACACCTCTAAGCCACAATGCGCGATTAACAGGCGATTCTTTGCTTTTTGTCTTGCAATCAAAAACAATATTTTTTACACCCTCAAAATCATCTTGTATTGAGGCCACTACATCTAAATCAGTGACTAGTGGGCTAATTTTCTTTAATGCCCCTATAGGCTGCAGTCCAACCTCAAGTTGAGGAAACCATTCCTTCGCAGCACAGTAGCGGAGTATTTTCGCTTTTTGTTCTCTGTCTTTAATCATAATTTACTATAGAAATAAATTTTCTAACTCGAGCTGTTGTTGATCTGATAATTGAACTTTCTTTCTTTTCTGCAGTTTAGCGGACGCGATTAACGATTCTACATACGCCTGATCTCGCTGAAGTGCTTCACGAGCATCTTGATCTACTTCAACTCCCTCTGCGGAACCAGATTCTACAAGAGAATAAGCTATTTTCAGGGCTTCTAAATTTTCTGGCGTGTCAATGATTCGTAATTCGCTATATCCACCGCCAACATCTATTAGTTGAGCGACTCTTAGATGGACAAGTTTTCGATATTGTTGAGTAGCCTCAGTAGTCGCTTTACCCAGTCTCAAGTTTGATTTCAATGTATACAGGACTGCTCCAGGAGAGCGAATCGCATACCTCTTAGGCAGAAATTGGCCCTGCCTCACTGCCGCGACTATCGCCATAGCTTTTTCGTAAATGTCCCTTTTTGTAGGTGCCAATGCAGCACCCGCAGGTGTAGGAGTAAATATAAAATAATTCTCTCCTGCGTAGGTAGTTTCAATGCAAGGTGGTTTGACAACCCCATCCTGCGCTAAGCGTATTAACAGGCTAATTTCTTCATCGGAAAAATCTACATTGGATATCTTCTTTTTTTTTCGAATTATTTCAAGAGGTATCCCTTGGGCAGATTTAACAGCGTTTAATACCTTTTGAACTTGTTTAGACCCCTTTGCCGCTACAATATCAGCAAATATATCCGCATTCTCTGAGAAATACACAGGACTTAGTAAGACATCACGTCCACGATACCGATATTGTCGCAGATATGCACCTTCCTGTCCGATTTCGATTGCTCTATTGATTAGTTTTTTATCAGCTCCAAGCTGACTTTTTAATGATTCCAGCTTTTCTGGCGACTTGGCTAATCGCTTCAATATTTCTATGCTCAACTGCTCAGACTCATTAAGACCTTGGGTAACTGCATAATCTCCAAGAGTATTATACAGATCCTGGTAATATGGCACAGTTGGCAGAATCGTTTTTATGCGTTTCCCTTCTTTAGCAATTTTTACGAACTCTACCTCGCCAAGGATTTCTACTATACGCTTAACAACAACAGGGGGAATACCTAGATAGTGAGAGGCAACGAGCCTTAATACATCAAAGTTAATAGCTGGTAAACCACGAATATGCAAAGCAAGGCGTACAGCCATTCCCGTTGCTGTTAAAGTATCAAACTCCGGTACTTCGACCAGAGTGAGTCCAGTTTGAATTTCGTGGCATCGAGCGGCGAGCTCTGCTGATTTGCCTTCCTGAGTGGCTTTCTCAGTCTCAACTGACATTTTATTACCTACCATTCGCAATCAAGTAAATCATGTATTTATACTTTCTCTCAACTCCTTCCCCACCTTGAAGAACGGCAACCTCTTGGACTTCACCTCAACCACTTTCCCTGTCTTTGGATTCCTTCCGGCATAGGACCTATATTCCCGCACCACGAAGCTGCCGAACCACCTGATCTCGATCCTGTCACCTTTTACCAGTGCATCCTTGAATCCATCGAAGATGAGATTCACGATCCTGGTGGCGTTTACTTCGGTCAGGTTTTCTTTGGATGCGAGTAGAGTGATAAGGTCGTACTTATTCATATCATACTTCCTTTTTGCAATCCTGATCTTCTAATTCGTGAGCTAATGTACGAATTAATCCTAATCAGCATGAAGAGGATTGCCGCCGTCAATATAACCGCCAGTTTGACAGTCCTTCACGGTAGAATCGTATCCGACCGTAACCGTATTCAGAAACCCACGTGTTCGTCGCGCTGTTAAAAGTCGCTTTTTGCGGTGGACCAATAAGCTCTCCGACCTCTTCTCTTGACATGCCCGGGCGCAATTTCAACCATTGCTGGATGACCTTGTCGACTGGTCTATTTTGATAGGTATCCACAGACACGTATTTACCAGTAGAAAGATAGTCCCAATGGCAAGAGCGCTGCGTCAGGAGCAATCTGTCATAATTAGAGCCTGCGAAAACAAGTTCGCATAGCGGGTGATCATCATAAACGGAGCCGATAAGTTCCCTAATATAGACCGTGTTGATCTTACTGTGGTCTATTTTGCTTTCAGGCAAGTACACCGATGGACGAAGAGAATCGATGACCGGCAGATATCTGACCCACTTCGTTTCCCAGGAGCCAATGGACGAAACATGCTTGTTTGATTCTGGGTCCAGTAAATAGCTATAGTCAACATTATCGTGTTTTGCCCGTTCCTGCACTGCAAATACATGCCAGTCTGCATCCTTTGTGTCTTGATATTGGGCATAGGTGGTGATTCCAATCTGGTAGCCCTCGATCGCCTCTCGGATCCGATCGGTTGCCGCCACGTTCTTGGCCGCCCGTTGTGTCATGCCGGACATCTGCTGGCATAATTTCGCTGCGAGATCATCCATACATTCCTGCATGCTGGTTTCATAACGGACATCGGAGAGACCAAAGGTTCGCTGATCCTCGCCCTCGCCGTAAACCGTGGCGCCATACAGTCGTTTACCATCGCGGGAGTGTACTTCCCATGACAATAAAGCACCTGTCACAACACGGGCCGGAATTTTCCTTATCGAATGGAGCCAAACATCTCGTGAGCGCACTATACCGAGATAATCAGCCTGCGCCGGCTGAGCATCCCTTTCACTTTTGAAGAACACAGGGTCGGCAAATGCTCTTCTGGCAGCAATTCTGGCGTTATCGCAGACGACAGGACCCAATGAAAATTCCTGAAAGTCCCTCGGTATGTAGTAAAGCGAGCACAGCTCATTGGGCAGTATGACAGCCACTTTTGTCTGTGTTGCTATTTGATTTTCATGCGTTGGAGTAAAAGGTTTGAAGTCTTTATGCACTGTCGTGCAGCCTGTCACTGCGATCGCTGATATAAGTGCAGAAAACGGGAAGAAGCATAGTAGACATCTCCTCAAAAAGACCGATATCTGCATAACCATGATACTCCTCTTGCCGAATGATGTTCCTTCAAAAGGAATAGTCATTTCTCTACTTGCCGCCGTACTTTTTCACTAAATCAGCACCTTCCTTGAGATCGATAATCTTAAAATATTCCAGCAAGGTAATCCCATCCTGTTTTGCGGGAACTACCTTACCGGGATAACCAAAAGACATGGCCCCGCCTTTGTACACGTAATGAGGCCTGAACCCGCTGATGCGAACAAGATTTGGGTCAATACCAGACTCTAATAATTTACGGAATTCAGCCATTCGTAATTTCTGGTCGAGAGGCGGACTCAGCTTTGAACCTCCGAGGGTCTGCACGGTTGTTCCATCCGGCATCCTCTTGGTAGGAGACACAATGACAGGAGCCATCCGCAGCGCGATCTCTCCCAACTTTTTCGCCTGTTCAAACTTGCGTTGCTCCAATTCTCTGTCTTGTTCCAATTTCTGTATTCTCGGCAGATCATTCTTCAATTCCCTGGTGTCTTCACCCTCCGGGTATTGTTTAATGAAATTTTCATATTCACTCAGAGACTCGGACTTGCGGGCATTGTTGAAGCGAATCTTGCGAAGGCGTGCGGTTGCGTCTGGTGCCTGCTCACTGTTGGGGTAACGGGACAGGAAGGTGGAATAAGCATATGCCGTATTATCTTTCATGGCCCGGTTGTAGGCGCTTTGCTCAAGAAGTTTCCTGGCTTCGGGCGCATGTTTTCCTGAAGGATAAGCGGAAAGAAATTTCTGGAGGTCATATTCTGGCCTTTTTGAATTTCGTGCACGTTCGAAGGCGGCCGCCTCATCCTTCGCCCTCTGCGCCTCTCTAAGCTCCCGTATCCTTGTTTCGGCCTTATTCTTGTACTCCGCATCGGGTTTTTCATTTTTCAGAAACAGCGTATAGGCTTGAATCGTATCCTCCTTGGCTGCCTTTTCCCATTTGTCTTGCATCGTCGCACAGCCATAGGTTGAGATAATGATTAGACCAACCAGAACTCGGAAGATGCCTTTGTTCATGTCCAGCCCCCTTTTATTCCAATCATCATATGCCGATGTCAAAAAGCATTCCTGCTTCCTCTCGACAACGCAGAACCTATATTGGCTATCCTCATTTCCCCCGATCAATCCTCTCCCTGATACAAGCAATCAGGGTCCTCAAATCAGCTTCATCGAGTTGGAGTAAAAATTCCAGGTAGGTGTCAGTCTGCAGCAGTCTCTTGAGAATAAAGACGAGATCTTCCTTTGCCATCCCTTCCTCCCCCCAGTTCCAGGATAACGAACACTTCTATATATATAAATCATTGAAAATTCAAGGATATTCTTGGATTGCCCAAAATTCGCTCAGAAAGGAGAAGAATCACCATGCTCAACCAGTGCGTCCTCACAGGCAATTTAGGTCAGGATCCCGAAGTGTTTTACTCCAGCGAAGGGAATCCGGTGACATCGTTCAACATCGCCTTTCACTCTTCCAAGAAGAAGACCTGCTGGATCCGGGTCGTCTGCTTCCAGAAGCTCGCCGACATCGCGGCAAGGTGCCTGCACAAAGGGGCAAAGATCGCCGTCATCGGAACCCTCGACAGGCACATCTGGGAAACCGACGAGGGGGTATCCAAGAGCACCTACCAGCTCATCGCCAACACGCTGGAGTTCATCAAGACCGATGGCAGGGGTTTCAAGGAGGGAGAGAACAAAGACGACACCCCCTTCTGAGAAAGGAGGGGAAGTCCATGCAGGAGAAGACCATCAGGATCATCATCAAGATCGCTCAGATAGTGATCGGCATTGCACTGCTTATCAAGGACATTTTCATGGGAGGTGACAAGAATGACAACGGTGGAGCTTCAAAAAAGAAGTGAGAAGGCACAAAACCTCAGGGTCATCCAGGTGGATGAGACTTGGTTCTACGTGGAGTCCGACGAGCAAAAGATCTGTTACAAGGTCTTCTTCGTCGATGAGAATCAGTGCTCCTGCACCTGCGGAGACTTCGCCCGGGGGATCAAGAACGACCAGAGCTTCAAGTGCAAGCACATCCTGGCGGTCATGAGCTGCGTTCCCAACGGGGAGCAGGAGAAGGCGCAGTTCCTGGAGAGGAGAAAGCCCAAGCTCGACGAGCGATTCATCACGACGATCGAGAACAAGGACTTCGTGCTCTACGCGGGTCTCCTTGACCTCGGGCACCAGAAGGGAATCCTCAAGATCGACGTGGAGCCCCTGCAGCTTCCCACAGCGGAAAACGGTCACATGGCCATCTGTAAGGCTACGGTTCTTTCCAAGTCGGGTGAGGTCTTCACCGACGTGGGGGATGCCAACCCCCAAAACTGCCATCCCAGAGTCGCCAAGCACCTTCTTCGCATGGCCAGCACCAGGGCAATCGCCAGAGCTCTTCGCTCCATGACCAACGTGGGAATGACTGCTCTGGAGGAGATCTCGGACTTCGGGGAGATCATCGACATCAACGAGAATCGGGATACAGGAAAGCTTCCCCAGGCAAGACCCAAAAAGATTGCCAAAGTGGAGAAGAAGGAGACCAAGGCTATCCCCCAGAAGCAGGAGCCGGCTGCACAGGCAACTTCGGCTAATCCCCCTCAGAGCCAAACTGCCCCTCCATCCTCGGGCAACGGCAACAGGGCATCTGAGACGAAGAAAGCTGATGGCAATGGCAACGGACGAGGCAAGTCCAAGCAGGAGACCACTCCCAAGATCTCCTCTGCCCAGGCAAACGCCATCGCCAATCTCTCTCGCAGAAGGGGGATCTCTGTCGAGGAGCTCGAGAAG